>Ga0210386_10000159_pt1 | contig 57584 bp, 45 predicted proteins | sample IncBWH32OmetaG_FD_160091 | JGI IMG/M metagenome (GOLD analysis project Ga0210386, IMG submission 160091) | Forest soil microbial communities from Barre Woods Harvard Forest LTER site, Petersham, Massachusetts, United States - Inc-BW-H-32-O ...
ACGTTCATTGAGCGCCCCCTGGGATTCGTCACTCCATGATCTGGGCTCAAACAACCGTTGATGCAGGTGTTGCGATTTCAGCGGCTAAAGCCGACGCTTAGATCGACCTCATCGGCGCGCCTGAAGGCACGCCCTGATACAAACCTATTTTTTCACTCTGCGCTGGTGGGTACTCGGAATGCGCATGTCCTCCCGGTATTTCGCAACCGTGCGGCGAGTGACCTGGATACCCTGCGACTGAAGGATGCGGGTGATCTGCTCGTCGGTCAACGGCCGGGCTGGATCTTCTTCGTCGATGAGCTTCTTCACGCGGCGCTTCAGGATCAGCAACGAGGTGTTGCCGCCTTCGGGACCTTGCACGCTCTCAGAGAAGAAGTACCGCAGTTCGAACACGCCCTGAGGAGTGTGGGCGTACTTGTTGGCCACCGCGCGGCTGACGGTGGAAGGATGGACGCCGATTTCTTCGGCCACCTCCTTGATCATCATGGGCTTGAGATGATCGATGCCTAGTTCAAGAAAGTCCTGCTGGCGCGCGACGATCGAGTAGCAGACCTTGGTGATTGTCTGCTTGCGCTGCTCGATGTTCTTGATCAGCTGGATGGCGCTCTTGTAGCGCTCTTTTACGTAGTTGCGCGTGTCTTTGTCATTCGCGTCTTTGTTCAGCAGACGCTTGTACGCCGGATTGAGGCGCAGCTGAGGAACATCCTCGTCGTTCATCAGGCACAGCCACTCGTCGCCGTGCTTGACGAAGGCGACGTCGGGCTCGATCAGGCGCGTCGTGCCCTTGTTGTAGCGCAGGCCGGGACGCGGATCGAGCGTCTTGATGAACTCGAGAGCGGTCTGCACAGCTTCGACGGGACGGCCGATGGCCTTGCTGATTTCTTTGTACTGCTTGAGCTGGAGCGCACGCAGATAGCGGTCCACGACGGCCATCGCGTCCGCGACGACCTGGGCGTCACCATTTCCGTTGCCGTTCGCTCTGTGCGCGTGCTGCTGCTGGACAAAACGCAACTGATAGAGCAGGCACTCGCGCAGATCACGGCAGGCAACGCCGGGAGGATCGAGTTGCCTCACGACTTCTAGCGCTTCTTGCAGGTCAGACAAAGAAAAGCTGGGCTTGTAGACAGGCTGTGCGGCTGCCTTGCGTGTCGGCGGTTGAACAGGCGAGGCCACGGGCGATTCGGCAACCGGATCCGGCGCAGGCGCAACTGCGGCGGCTGTTGTCGCCACACCGCTCAGTTCCGCGGATGAATTTTCAGACGAACTCCAATCGGAAGAAAGGTCGGATACAGGCTCGGCTTCTGAGGACAGCTCTCCTTCGGCCGTCGCTTCCAGGCCGAGAGCTCTCGCCTCTTTGAGCAGACTCTCCTGCGCGGCCGCATCCGCTTCCGGTGCGGCAGGTGGAGTAACGCCGAGCAACTCGTCGTCGCTGGCGATCAGGTAACCGTCTTCGTTCAAGTTCCCGATGATCAATTCCGCAGCTTCGTGGACACCGCGGCTCAACGACAACGCACCCAGCTGCCACATGAGGTGGTCGGTCAGCGTGCTGGGCTTGGACAGGAAATTCTCGAACGACGGACGCTCGATGTCTTCCATTTCGCCCTGGCTGCGGTAGCCAGGATCGAGGTATTCCTGGAAGAACGAGCCAAAATCAATTTCGTCGAAAGGATCTTTTTTCTCAGCAGCGGGGCCGGGCGCCTCTTCCGCGTTGGTGGCCGAGGCGGCGCGGTCGCGTTCTTCTTCGCGGCGGCCGACTTCGTCGATCAGCGGAACGGAATCCTCGAGTTCCTCCAGCACCGGGTTTTCGACCATCTCGGCATTGATCATGTCCTTGAGCTCGATCTTATTGAGCGCAAGGACCGAGACCATCTGCACGAGACCCGGGGTAAGGATCTGGCGCTGCGACAGCTTGACGTTCAATTTGTGCTGCAGCATTACCATTCGAGGGCTTACTTCTTTCCTAAAGAATCGATGATCAGCCTCCCCACGGGGCTGGGCTGTGACTTCAGGACATGCGCGCCATACGCAACTTCATGCCCAACACCAAGTATCTGGGCAAAAGCTTTTTCCGGCTACATTACACCCGTAACGTTAACGAACAGCAGCTACCTTTACACGAGCGAAAAACTCTCGCCCAGGTACACTCGCCGGACTTCCGGGTCACCACCCAAGGCTTCGGGCGTGCCTGTCCGGAAGATGCGTCCTTCGTTGATGATGTAGGCGCGATCGGTAACGGACAACGTTTCGCGCACGTTATGGTCGGTGATTAAGATGCCGATTCCACCCGCCTTCAGATCAGAAATGATTTTCTGAAGGTCGAGAACGGCGATCGGGTCGATGCCAGAAAACGGCTCGTCCAGCAAAATGAACGTGGGATTGATGCAGAGGCAGCGGGCGATCTCAACGCGGCGACGTTCGCCGCCGGATAGAGCATACCCGCGATTCTGGCGAATGTGGTCCAACCCCAACTGCTCAATCAGCTTTTCCATCTTTTCGCGGCGCTCGTGCCACGAGATGGGCTGTGCCTCGAGGACCGCGAGGATGTTCTCCTCGACCGTCAGCTTACGGAAGACCGAAGGCTCCTGAGGGAGATAGCTGATGCCGAACTGGCGTGCCCGCAAGTACATGGGGACGTCAGTGATGTCATCATCGTCATACAGGACTCGCCCGGTATCGGGGAGGACCAAGCCGACGATGGCATAGAAGGAAGTGGTCTTGCCCGCACCGTTAGGGCCAAGTAATCCAACAACTTCGCCCTGTTCGACCCGGAGGCTGACCCCGTTCACGACCGGGCGTCCACGATAGGTTTTGCCGATTTCGTCGGTGGCTAATACATGCATTCAACGTGCCACTCGCGTCTGGGTAACGCTGGGAGAGCTATCCCGTCCTTCCACGAGCACCCTATCATCGCGTTTATAGAAAGTCAACGAATTGGCCGTGATTTTGCCGTGTTCGGCATCAAAAATGCTGGGAGAAATGCCCGTCAAAACGAACTTGTCGTCGGAGGCCGTGTAGACCAGTTTGTCCCCTTCAGCGCGCCTTGCAGGCTGCTCCACCACGACATTTCCTTCAGCGACGATGCGATCGAGCTGTCCCTGGCCGTTAAGTGATTGAGTGTCAGCAGATTTGCCCCGCGGTAGCATATAAGCGTCGATATGGTCCGCGGTGATCGTGATGTCGGAGCCCTTCGCGACCACGCCCCCTTCGAAGTGCGCACGATGCTGATCGTCGGTGTAGGTCAAGCGCTTGGAGGTGATGGCGACCGGAGCCGCCTCTCCCTTGGCGTTAACCTGCACCAAAACTGTGGAGACCGACTTGCCGTCGCCCTCGGCGACGACGGAGCGATGGTCGCGGTCGAACTGAATGGTCGGCGCCTCGACCACATTGGCGTCCTGCCAGATACGGGCATCGCCCGAGTAAATTGCGACGGCACTGGTGCGGTGAACCGTCATCTCGCGTGCCGTGATGTGGATCGGTGAGGCGGACGCCAGCAACGCACCGTTCGGCTGCTCATGAAGATCGCTGTAGGTGCTCTTCACGTTGCCTTCGGCCATGGCATCGCCGGTGGCGCGGTTCATGCGCAGGACCTGTGCCGTAGTAGTGAGCGATTTGTCGGTTACGCGAGGCGACCCGGTGAGCTCGACCATTTCGTTGGCCGGCGTATAGCGTGCTCGGTCCGCGCGAGCCTGGCGCTCGCCGTCGTTGTAGCTGAAATTTCCCTGCTGCAGGATAGACTCGATGCCGCCAGCGGCGCGGAATGCGACATCGACCGTCTGGCTCGTGCTGATGCGATCTGGCTGGCCGGGAGTGCTGCTCACGATCTTGGCGTCGGGAGTGCCATGGAGCGTTTGGAGATGGCTGCTGTCGTCAAAACGCGCGTCGAATTTGCCGGCGGTCACAACCGTGCGAGTTCCATTTGTGGCTGCGGGAAGGATGGTGATCTGGCCGCCCGTTGAAGTTTCGGCACGATCGAGATGACGACCCTTGGCAACAAAGAAGTCCATCGCGGGAGCGGACACTTCGACGCGCTGTGCGTTGGAGGCGGCCGAAGAACCCGGCGTCGGCAGTTGTACCAGCTTCACGTTTTCAATCGCACGCACCTGGCTCACGCGGTCTCTTCCCGCGAAGTCCACCACCACCTTGTTGGCGTTGGCCTGCGCGGGATGCTCGCCGCCGGATTCCATCTGCACGTCGCCCTGGAAGATGGCATTCGAGAGGCCGTCCTGCGCGTCGTTCAGGTCGAACTCGGCTTGTTGGGACCGGGCGTGGATCGGGGATTCGCCGGCGAACTCGGCTTTTACATCGTTGGTTGCCACCACGTGATCGACGGTATTGTCGGGACGCAAATATAGAGTGGCGCTTTCCGCTTCCATCTGGGCCGAACCATGAGTAAGGCGAGGGCGTTCGAGAAAGATCTGCCGGGGCTCCTTCATGATTACACCTCTGCCGGCGGTCAGGCGGACTTTGGAGCCATCGCGGAGGGAAAGGTCGATGTTCGATTTCAGCGCGAGCGCATTGTCTTTCGCTGCATAGTGCATGCCGACGGCAGAGCCACCAGCTTGCGGCATCTCGATATCGACTTTCGCATCGGTGAAGGCGTCCCCGGTTTTCTGGTTGAAGACAAGGTCGCGCGTCACTAGGTGCACGGGATTCTTGAGCGTAGTGGGCGTCGACTGATCGGGCTTCAGCAGGCCTTCCGGATTGGCCTCCAGATCAATGCGCACTTCGCCTTTAGCGAGCACATCACCGGATTCAGGGTCATAGCTGAAGTCGTCACCGTAAATCTGGTCGTAGCGGCTGGCATCGCGGCCGTAAAGAGTAATGGTGACGTTCTTCAACTCGGCGCGGCCGCCCATCTTGAACTGGACAGCTTTGGAAGCGCGGATTGTGAAGATGGTTCGTCCCTGGTCGGACTTGGAAACCTTGAAACCCTCGGCGGTCTGCTGAATATCGAGACCGATCTTGCCCGGGACGGATTTCAGGACATCGCGCCCCTGTTTGCGCCTGTGCAGATAGGCACCCGCCACCACAAGGCTCACCGCGATCGCAGCGAACGCGAGCCAGCGGCGCAGGCGGGTGATGAAGATGGGCATGCCCGGTCCAGTGTACTGGATGGGTTAGATGCAAGCGCCCGGTTCCCAGTTCCCAGTTGTCCGTTCTCGGTTCTCAGTTCTCGGTCCTCGGTTTAACGATGGCCTATTTTTGAGCGATCAGATTTTCGTCCATAACAATACCCTGGATGATCTGATCCAAGTCCTCGTCAGCCTTCTCCTTCTTGTCGTTGAGCTCTGAGATTTCCTTCTGCAGCACGTTCAGCCGGTCCTCCTGCTGGTCAAGTTGGTGGGCGTATCTCTGTAACAGTGCCCTCTCTTCCGAGCTGCCTTTCAGGGCTTTCATGTTCTCGCGCACACGGGCCTGGTCTTTGCCGATGGCGTCGACTTCGTGCTGGTGCGAGCCGATCTCGGATTCGAAATGATCGACGACGTTTTTCTGGTCGAGCACTTTGCGAATCGCCTGCAGCGCAGCGGGCGTGAGGCTTTTGTTTTCGACCAGGAGGGCAAGCTTTTTGTCGTCGAAGTCGTCGATCTCGAATTGGGCGTCGTCCGGGTGACACTCCGTGACGGTGAGGTGCCCGGTGGCGCCCGGTGCGACGTTCAAGCGAAAGCGCAGAAAAGATGCTGTCGTTTCCTCGGGCTTGGGGCCGCCGTCGACGAGTTTCCAGCCGTCGCGTGCCGGGTGCTCGATGACGAGCTGGCGGGGCGTCTTGTCGACATTGCGAACGGTGTATTCGTGCGTATCACTTTCTTCGTGAGTAAGGACCATCACCCCCTTGGCAATGCGCAGATGGCTCACGGGCTTTTCGCCGTCCTGCTGAGTGACCTTCATGTGCACGGCGGGATCGGCGGCGTAGGAGATCAGTCGGCGTTCGCCGGGATGCAGCGTGTCCAGAACGCCTTCTCCCGCGAATGTGTCGTTTTCGAGGATGTTGAACGTGCCGGAATCGACGGTGAGGCCGCTGCTGTTCTTGAGCCAAAGCGCACGGCGAACTTCCTTGTCGTCCTCGTTCCAGACCGAGACTTTTTCGACTTCCACCGGCGAGTTGAGGATCGGCACCAGCGCAGACTGGTTTTTGCTGATCGTGATTTTTTGCTTGATGTTGTATTCGAAGTAGTCGCCGACGTCTTTGGACTCGGCTTCGACGCGCTGGCCGGAGGCGATGGCACTGACCTCCGCGGTCTCGGTTTGCAGCATCACCGATTGAGCCGCCACGGTTACAGTTTCCGAGGTGTTGCCAAGCTCCAATGTCGCATTGACTTCATTCATCCGTCCGATGCCGAGGTAAACATTGGTCAGGTTGAACCGCTTGAAGCCGGGAGCGTTTACGAACAGCGCCGAGTTTCCGGCCTGAATGTTGTAGAAGCGATAGGTGCCGTTGGAATCGGTGGTGGCTGTCTGCGAAGAACCAGTTTCCTCGTTGCGAACGGTAACCTGTCCACCAACCACGAGAGCGCCGGATGGATCTTTCACGACGCCCCGTAAACCCGTAAGGCCACCGGCGAGTGGAGGTGGTGGCGGGCCGGGTGGAGGCGTATTCATTGCGGCTTCGTGGGTTTGGGGCGAAAGCATGAGCGCTTCGGGAGGAGCCACGACCGGACGGCGCGTGTAGTAAGGTTGCGAGATATCCTGAATGAACGACTGGGGCGCACCAGCCACGAGCGACAACTGCACGTCTTTCCAGTCCTCGCCCACCGTGTTGTCGACAATGGCCCATCCCTGTAGCAGAGGTTTCTCGCCGGGCTTGTCGGGAAGAATGATGCGGTAGGTGCTCTTCCACACCGGGACTTCGCTGATGTAGCTGACAAACACCTCGCGATCGCCAGAACCGGTCGCGGAGATGGTCATTCGACGCGAGTCGCGGGCGCGCGCGGTCCCGACCAGGTTGAGATAACGTCCCACTTCGTCGTTGAGATCGCGATCGGCGATGCGGACGGAGGTCCCGGGCCCCAGTTCAAAGCTCCGCATCTCGCCGGAGTCGGTGACGATGGCAAACGTCGTGACGTCCACGTAATCGCCCTTGCCGTTCTGCTTCCTTTCTTTCTCGACGCTCAGCAGGCGGCCGCTTGCCGAGGCCGCCCCGGACCGGACGTCGACGCGCGCTCCACGCAGCGCCTGCAGGTAGTCGGCGCTGGAGACCTGCTCTCCGAAAGGCAGGCGCAACGAATGCAGCCGCTCATCGAGCGGAGCGATGGAGTTGTATCGGACCGAGGCGATGTGGCCTTCTCCCAAATCGACAACGGTGAGGGATTTTAAGACGTCGTTGAGTTGGCCGGTGGTGAAGTCGATGTTGAGATTTTGCGTGCCGTGCACCCGCGCGGTGTGCTCGAAGTATCCGATGCCGTTCTTGTAGAGCACGACGCGTTTCACGGGCAGGCGCCCGGAAACGGTTGAGTCGGGGACGTCCGCGGCTGGAACATGTTTCGCGGCGTTCAGGTTGACGGGCTTGAGTTGAGCACTAGACAGAACCGAGAGGCTGACAAGGAGAAACAGCGAGCGCAAGTGACGCATAGCTCCTCCAAATCGCAGAGATGCGCAAGAAGGGGCCGGGTAGGACTGCCTGGGGGAAACACAGCCCCGCTGAGGGAACGGCGCTATTGGCCGTTCTTGCGCTGAATTTGGTAGTCGCGAAGGGAGAGTTCGAGGCCGCCGTACTCGGGGTGGTCGTTGTGGCCAATGGTGAAGGCGATGTCGAGGGTATCCCCGGCGAGAAGATTGGCGGCCTGGAGGCGTTCGGCCATATGCCAGCCGAGGGCGTCGAAGGTGATGTTACGACGCCAGTTCTCAGTTGTCAGTTGTCGATTTTCAGTGGCGGCTCGAACGTCTGAGCGTGTGATGGAGGCGCCGTCCGGATGGCAACGCGGCGTGACCAAAATCGCTTCGGGAGTAAGTGCGTCGTTTTGGTCATCAGGAACAGAGACGGGCGCAATCGCCGCCGCCAGCCTCAGCTTCACATGCTTGTCTTTCAGGATCTTTGGAGGAGCCATCAGCCGGACGCTGCGGGCGGAGAAAATCGGCTCGGGATTGGCTTGCCCAAAGGGCTCGAGTCGCTCAAGCGCCTGAAACAGCTCCGGTGTGACTTGATCGAGATTGAGTTCGGCATCGAGATCGAGCAGCGACTCGAAGTCGGCCGGAGTTAGTCGTTGCCGCGCGTACTGATCGAGGTGGGCGCGCAGCTGGGGCACTCGATCGGACGGAAGCGAGAAGCCGACTGCATGAGAGTGCCCGCCGTAGCGGGTGAATAGCTCGTGACACGACTCCAGAGCGTCGAGCAGGTGGAAGGCGCGAATAGAGCGGCCGGAGCCGTGGGCTTCGCCGCCATCGTGGGAAAGAACCAGGGCGGGGCGGCCGTAACGCTCGACCACACGGGTCGCAGTGATGCCAATGACGCCGCGATGCCAACCTTCGCCGTCGACCACCACGCAGTACGCGTTGCAGAGCTCAGGGTCCTGCTCGAAGCGTTCCGTAATGGCTTGCAGAATTCTCCGCTCTTCTTCCTGGCGTTCGGCGTTGAGCTGGTCAAGCCGGCCGGCGATTTCTTTCGCGCGTGCCGGATCTTTCACGCTAAACAGTTCCACCACGTCGCGGGCCACGTCCATGCGCCCGGCAGCGTTCAGTCGGGGAGCGATGCGGAAAGCAATTTCCGTCGAGGTCGGCGGCCGATTCGCCGGCACTTGCGCCATCTCGAGAAGCGCCTTCAGGCCCGGATTCACCGCCCGACGCAGGGCATCCAGTCCGAGTTTCGCGAAGACGCGATTCTCGCCAGTGAGCGGAACAGCGTCGGCGATAGTCGCGATCGCCACCATCTTCATGAATGAGGTCATCAGCCGCGTTTGGTCCTTGTCGACGAGGCGCTTTTCCATCAGTGCCTGCGCGAGCTTGAATGCCACGCCCGCACCACACAGCACCTTGCACGGATACTCGCAGCCCGGCTGGTTCGGGTTGAGCACGGCGAAGGCCGTGGGGACGCCGTCCGGCCCGGGCAGATGGTGATCGGTGACGATGAGATCGACGCCGAGCCGCTGCGCGGTTTCGGCGGCCGCAAACGCGCGGATTCCAGTATCGACGCTGATGATGAGGCGCGTACCAGAAGAGGCGGCATGCTCGATCACCGCGTCCTCCATGCCGTACCCTTCGCGGATGCGATGCGGCACATGGAAGTCCGCCGACCCGCCGCAAAGCTCGATCGCCGCTTTCAGGATGACGATGGCGGTGGTGCCATCGACGTCGTAGTCCCCATAAATCAGGACGCCTTCCTTGCGATCGATGGCAGCCTCAAGGCGATCAACCGCCTGCCGCATGCCCGACATGAGATAGGGCGAATGAAGATGTGCGATCGAGGGGATCAGATATCGCTCGGCGTCCGCCGGATCGGTGATGCCACGCATCACAAGCAGGCGAGCCAGCGTGGAGGCAAGATGCGCGTCGCCATTCAGGTTAAGCGCAGTAACAGAACGGAGATCGCGCGCAAGCGAACTGATTTCAGCTTCGGCGACGGTCTTAGGGAGCCACTTCATCGGTTCACGCAGTTCGGATTGGGCGAGTTAACCTTTCGCGGGCAAGGTCTCGTTCGACTCTCGCTCAGGGAAGGCCGCCCCATGAAGATGCCGGGGGCCGCCTCACTCTTCTTCGTCGGGGCCGGGTTCGTCGATGGGGATGCCGCCGAAATCCTCGCTGAGTTCGAGGAGGCGCTGATAGCGGTCGTACCACTCGGTGCTGGCCTCGTAGAGGAACATGCTGCCCTGATAGGCCCAGCCCAATTGCACGAACCCAGACTTGCCGATGTAGGTGCGAAGCCAGCGCGCGTCTTCGAGGTCTTCGTCGTTCGTGTATTCGGCATTGGTGAGGCGGGTGATCAGGCCTTCCAGGTCGTCGCGCTTGAGCGTCCAGGAATCCATGGTCAGGAAGGGCGCGCCCGCGGATTTGGCCAGTTCAACGAAGTCTTTCCAGCCGTCAGGATTGTCCTCGGCTTTCCACATGATGCACTGCACTTCTTCGTAGTCCACATAGCCGTGAAAGCGGCGCAGGCCGTGGCCTTCGATGAAGGCGATCATGTCGTCTTTCAGACCGGTGAGGTCGTCCGGCGTTCCAGTCATGTCAGGGGCTCTCGGTGAACAAATATTGTAAGCCTTTTCGTGGCTGATGGCTGATCGCTAATGGCTCATGGTTCTGGATTGCGCCACTAGCCACAAGCCATGAGCTACCAGCCAGCAGCGGATTTTTCGTGTGTTAGACTATTCGCTTCACAACGAGCCTCCGAACGAGACAATGCTTTTTTCCAAAGAATATGTGGGCTATTTGGCCCGCGAACTCACAAAAAAGCTGCTAGCAGGCGAGTTTATCGAGACGCAGAATCCCGCGACTGTGACGGAACGCGTCCACGCGGCGCTGCTCGAGGAAATGTCGCTGGAGGACCGCATCAACGACGAGGTGCGCGTCATTCTGGAAGCGTATTCGGACGAGATGCGGCGCAGCGGCGCCAACTATCAGGAGATGTTCCGCAAGGTGAAGAGCGAGCTCGTGAAGAAATACAAGGCGGTGCTATGAGGCTGAGCCGAGACAAGGTGAATAAGATCGCCCACGTCGTCAGTGACGCGCTCGCCGATACGCCTCAAGTGGACTTCCTCGAAGACCGAAATACGATCCGACTGGAGACGCGCAAGATCCTGGAAGAACTGCTGAACCAGGAGGCGAAGATCGATCAGATGGCGCGGCAGAAGATCGAGAGCCAGAAGCGGACGATCCTCGAAGGCAGCCAGGAGTGGGACATCCTGTACCGCAAGTATTACAACGAGGAAGTGAAGAAGCTGGGAATCTGAAAAGCAGTCGTCGGTCGTGGGTCGTCGGCAAAATCGAAATCAAGAAAAGGGACGGCGTTTAGCCGTCCCTCCGTATTTGCGGCTTGCGTGCGAGATCGCTGCCGAGCTTTGCTCGGCCAGACGCAATGCCGCTAAAGAGGGCGGCAAGATGCCGCCCCGACAGCCGGCGGGACGCCGGCGCTACATTTGTCACCGTCCCGGTTCGAACGCGGGCATGAGCAGAACATCGTCGCCCGGCTCATTAGCGTCGACCCCTAGCGCATGCATTTCGCGGGCGACCGGTTGCACCACGCGCAGCATCTGACTCATGACGGCGGCTGCGCCCGTGGCATCCTTCTCGCTGTTGTCGGGACCCTCGCGCTGCAAGATGGATTCGATCAGAGTCTTCTTGTGCGGGAAGACCACGATCTTCACTTCTTCCCTTTCGGCGATGTTGGCCGATTTCTTGGCGAGATTGAGTGCGGTGTCAAAGCCGCCGAGTTCGTCGACGAGGCCGAGGCCTTTCGCATCCTCGCCAGACCAGATGCGTCCCTTGGCGATCTCGAGGACTTTCTCTTTGGGGAGCTTTCGCCCATCAGCAACTTTGCTGGTGAAGTCTTCGTACACGCGGTCGAGCCAGGCTTCGAAGCGCTGCCATTCAGCGGGCGTGTAGTCCTGAACGCCGGTAAACATGGTGGCGTTCGCGCCGTTGTGGACTTCGTCCCACGAGAGGCCGATCTTGTCCCAGAACCCAGCACTTAGAACTTTGCCCCCGAGTACGCCGATCGAAGCTGTGATGGTACCGGGCTGGGCCACGATTTTGTCGGCGGCCATCGCCACAAAATAGCCGCCCGATCCTGCCAGATCACCCATCGAGACGATCACAGGCTTGCCCGCCTTGCGCGCGTTCACGACTTCACGCCAGATCGTATCGGAGGCGACGTAGGATCCGCCGGGACTGTCCACACGGAAGAGAATCGCCTTAACATCTTTGTCGGCAACGGCGGCGCGGAACGCGCTCGCCACCGTGTCGGAGCCCATGGTCTGGGAGCCGTTGACGGCGTTGTATTCACTTTTGCCACGGGCCACGCCACCGGCTCCGTAGATCAGAGCGATCGTCTTGCCTTTGTCATGCGGACGCCCTGCTCGGTCGAGGTACTTGTCGAGATAGAGGAACTCGGCGTCGCTGCTCGCTTTCTTTTTAACTTGGTCGTAAACTTCGTCGCGATAGGCGAGGCCATCGACGAGCTTCGCGTCCACTGCTTCTTTGCCCAGATAGGGTCCTTTGTCGACGACGTTCTGGAACTGATCCGGCGAGATCTGTCGCGCGCTGCAGATGCCGTCTTTCAACTGACCGACCCAAGAGTTCATCACCTTCTCCATGGCTTCCTTGTGAGGCGCCGTGTATTTCGTTTCGGTAAAGGTGTTCAGCGCATTTTTGTATTCGTAACGATGATCGCCATGGAAACTGGCGCCTAGTTTTTGGAGGGTGCCTTTTATGAAAGGTGTTTCCAGCATCACTCCGGTCAGGCCGACGTCTCCCGAAGGCTGAAGGTAGATCTGATCAAAAGCGGTGGCGAGGTAGTAGGCATTATTGCCGGGACCGAACTCGCCGAAAGTTTCGGCGAAAGCCACGGCAAATTTCTTGTGCGAGCGGAAGCGCTGCACGGCCTCGCGCAACTCTTGCGTCTGCGCCATTCCCATTGGCACCGCACCGATGCGCGCGACCACGCCTTTTACCCTGTCATCGGCGCCGCCGCGGTCGAGCGCGTCTACCACATCGCGGACGGTCGTGCGATCCTGCAAGGCGAATTTGGCGGTGGGTGTTTCGGGAACGTCTTCGACAAGCGGCTGTTCGAAGTTGGCTTCGAGAATGGTCGTGCCCGGCACTTTGCCTTTGCGCCCGGAAAGCATCATGATGGTGACGATGATGGTCACCAGATAGATGAAGCCCAGAATGGCCAGAATGCGAATGACTACCTTCTTCATAAGCACGCTCCCGAGTGGAAGAAGAACTGATGAGTGTAACGCGAGAGCTAGAAAAGACGCGAGAAACACGCACATCGAGGGGCGGCTTCGCTGCCGATTTAATGCGGTGAATAACCGCGCGTTAGCTGACCTTTGCTGCAAAACCTGCTGATGCTTATCTCCCAGTCACTCTCGGAAACGATTAAACGGTTGGCAACGGAACAAGGTTTCGATCTCGCCGGGATCGCGTCGGTCGGCGACTTCGCCGAGCTCGAATACTTTCCGAAATGGATCGCCTCGGGAAGGGCTGGCGAGATGAAATACCTGGAGGCGCGAGACGACCAGGGAGAACTGAAGCGTGCTTCGTTGCGCGCCGTCGCTCCCTGGGCAAGAAGCGTGATCGTCTGCGCGATCAACTACAACACGGCACAGCTGTATTCAACCCAGGTGCGCGATACAGAACGTGGCTGGATCTCGCGATACGCCTGGAGTCAGGAGGACTATCACGATTCGTTGCTACGCCGGCTGCGCGTGGTCGAGCAGAAGCTGCTGGAGTTGGTTCAACGGGGACGGCAAGATGCCGCCCCGACAGCCGGCGTCCCGCCGGCGCTACACTTGCACGGGGATCAAGCCCTAAATCCGCAGCTACAAACGCGCTGCTACGTCGATACCGGCCCGCTCGTCGAGCGCGTGTACGCGAAATACGCGGGCGTTGGGTGGATCGGAAAGAACACCTGCATCCTCAATCAGAAGATAGGTTCGTGGCTGTTTCTTGGCGTCCTACTCACTTCTCTTGAACTCACGCCGGACATTCCCGCTCCCGATCGCTGCGGAACCTGCACACGCTGCCTTGATGCGTGCCCCACAAATGCGTTCAACGGTCCCTATCAACTCGATTCCAATAAATGCATTTCCTATCTGACGATTGAGAAGCGGGGCACAATTCCCGAAGACTTGCGCGCAGGAATGGGCCGCCACGTCTTTGGTTGCGACATCTGCCAGGACGTCTGCCCGTGGAATCGGAAAGGTCCGGTGACAACCGCCGCAGAATTTCAGCCGCGTGAGGGACTCGTCAATCCCGCACTCGCGTGGTTGGCGGAGATGGGGGCGGAAGAATTTCACAGCGTGTTTCGCGGCTCGCCGATCCGGCGGGCCAAGCTGGCGGGGTTACGGCGCAACGCAATCGTTGCGATGGGCAATAGCGGGAATGCCGAGTTTCGGCAAGTGCTTGAACGCATTAAAGAAGAGGGAGACCCGGTCCTCAAAGAAAGCGCGAATTGGGCTTTGGAACGGCTGGCCCGCGACGAAGATGCAACCCTAAAATAGGATTCTCGTCACAACCCACACGGCCGCGCCGAATGATTTAGTATCCCGTCTCATGTTGGGCATTGCCCCGGAACTCAGCAGCCAGCAGGTTTTGCAGGCATTCCATCACGACGAGCCCTATCTGTTCCTGGGTGCCGCATTCTCGACCGTCGGACTCCTTGCCCTGGCGTCTCCTCTGGTTCGGCGGAAATTTGATCCCCTTTTCGTCTACTTTGGAATCTTTGCCGTGCTGTACGGTCAGCGTTTGTGGATTCAGTCGGAAGTTCTGGCGTTGACCATCCCCCGATCTGACCTTTTTCTTCGCCTCCGATCGGTGATTGACTTCACCGTTCCGATACCGGCGGTTCTCTTTTTGAGCGCCGGCGGGTTCCTGCGGAGTTGGATCGATAGGGTGGCCGGCTACGGCTTGCTGGTAGAGAGCGTCGTCCTGGCTATCCTCACCGCTATCCGGGGACCATCTGACACGTATCACCTCATCAACAACATCTTCGTGATCGCCGCCATGCTGGCTCTGGCGATTCGGTTTACTCGCCAACGTGACGCGGGGCGCGATTTCAACATCGTCCGGATAGGCTTGTTCATCTTTATTGCGCTGGCGCTCTGGGACAACGTTGGCGGAATCCTGTCGTTGCGGCTGTTCCGTGCCGAGCCGCTCGGGTTCGCGGTACTTTTGGGCACTTTGGGTTACGTCGCGGCGCGCCGAAGCCTGGAGCGGGATCAGCAGCTACGGGAAATTCAGAGTGAACTGGAGGTCGCGCGCCGGATCCAGCAATCGATTCTCCCGGCCCAGTTTCCGAAATCTTGTTACTTCCAGGTGGCCGCACGGTATGTGCCCATGACATCGGTGGCCGGCGATTTCTATGACTTCGTTGTGAGCGATGGGCCGGAAGCGGGCCTGTTGATTGCCGATGTCTCCGGCCATGGCGTACCAGCCGCGCTGATTGCCTCGATGGTCAAGCTGGCGGCATCTTCACAACGGGATGTCGCGGCAGACCCGTCGCGATTTCTCTCGGGAATGAATGCGGCCCTCTACGGCAATACGCAGAATCAGTTCGTGACGGCCGCGTACGTACACTTGAACGCGGACTCTTCTGAACTGCGCTATTCGGCGGCGGGCCATCCTCCGATGCTGCTGTTACGAAATGGCTCGGTCTCCGAGGTAATGGAGAATGGCCTGATGTTGGCGATTTTTGATTCGGCCGGGTACACCACAGCGACCCGGCAACTGGAGCGCGGCGACCGTCTATTGCTTTACACCGATGGACTGGTCGAAGCAACCAACGCGGCGGGAGACTTTTTCGGGAACGCCAGTCTACGCTATTGCTTCCAGCAAACGGCGAAATTGCCGGCTGACCAAGCAGCCGACTTCATCCTTTCCTCCGTGCAGCGCTGGTCGGCTAGCCAGGACGACGATCTTACCCTCCTGGTTTGTGATTACGTGCCCAACCCTGCATAAGCCCGCCTGCCTTCTACGTGGTAGGATTCCGGTAAAGACGCTGCCGCCAGAATCATGTTCCGCCATCACCTTTACGGTCTTCCGAAAATTCCATCCTGGATCGTTCTCCTCGTGCTGTGTACGAGCTCCCCAGCGCGTGCCGCTGAGCCTACGTGGATCGAAATCCGTTCTGCACACTTCGACGTGGTCACCGATGCCGGCGAGAAAAAAGGGCGCGAGGTCGCCCTACGCTTCGAGCAAATGCGCGCGGTCTTCGGGCAACTGCTCGTTCGCCAGAAGTTGCGCATGCCGGTGCCCTTGACGATTTTTGCCCTGAAGGACGACAAGCGCTTCTACCAGATGGCGCCGCTGCATGATGGGCAGCCGATCACCGCTCCCGGATTCTTTGTTTCGGGCGAGGACCACCAGTACTTTGTCCTGAATCTATTTGAGGAAGATTCCTACCGGGCTGTGGCCCACGACTTCGCCCATCTTCTGCTGAACTACAACTACCCGCCCACGCAAGGATGGTTTGACGAAGGATTCGCTGAGTACTTTTCGTCAATCCGCCTGGACAACAAGCAGGTGGAAATCGGGAGCGACCCGGAACTGGGCTTCTCGTACAGCGAAGACATCCTCGGCAATCAGAACGCGGTGCGCAATCCGCCGAAGTCGCTGACCGACTTACTAAGCGGGTGGGTCTGGCTATCGGTCCCTGACCTGTTCACCATGAAGCACGATACTTCGAGTTACCAGGAAGGGACGCATCGGACACTGTTTTACGCGCAGGCGTGGATGACGGTCCATTACCTGCTGAACAAAGAGAAGCTGCCGGAGACGGGAACGTACTTTGACCTCGTCCAGAACCAGAGGGTCCCGGTGGAGAGCGCCATTCAGCAGGCATTCGGGATGCCGCCGGCTCAGTTCGACAAGGCCGTCAAAGACTACTTCCATTCGCTGACGCAACTGTTCCAGGACCAGGACGCGGCTCGTCAACCGGGGGCCATCAATAATCGGCCTGAACTCATCCACTTCGTATCGCCGGTCGCCCTCGAAGAAATGGGAACGGAAATCAAGCCGGTGACCGACGCCGACGCCAGCGCACGGCTGGCGGAGGTGAAGGTGCGGATCCCGGAGCGGCGCGAGCAGGGGCTCAAGGAGATCGACTCGGTCCTGAAACTCACCGACAAGAAAGGCGAGCCGATCGACAATGAAATCGCGCATCGCGCCCTGGCTTGGGTCCACATGCAGAACAAGGAGTTTCCGCAAGCTGCCGAGGAACTCGGCAACGCGGCTGCGGTCGATCCCCGCGATATTTCGATCCGATACTACCTCTCGCTCTTGAAATATAAGACGGCACAGATCAAGCACGAGGAGATCCAGGGACTCGCCAACATGATGATCGACCTGAAAGCGACGCTCGACTGGTACCCCGACTTCGCCGAGGCTTACAACATGCTGGCGATGGCCCGTATCGAGGGCGGCGGAACGGCCTCCGCGCTTGAGGCGATCAAGGAAGCAATTCGCCTGAGCCCGCGGAACGAGCAGTACCTCTTCAACCTTGGGCAAATTAACGAGTCGGGGAAGAAGTGGGATGCGGCGCGCACTGTTTTCGAACGCCTTCAGACGAGCGGCAATGCGCAGATCGCAACCGCGGCACGTCATGAGTTAGAGCAGCTGGCCACCATCCAGAAATATGGAATCAACCCGAACGCGCCCAAGCGGGTGGAACAATCCTCGCCATTCGATGAGTTGGAACAGGAAGCGCAGAAACGCGCCCAGGCACCACCCGAGGAATCGGAACCGGACAAGCGACCCACCCAATTCGTGAAGGGGATCTTGCTTGCCGTGGACTGCTCGCACACGCCCGCCGCCGTGCTCACCGTGAACACGGGAAGCAAGTCATTGAAGCTGCGTACCGCCGACTATAAGACACTTCTCGTGATGGGCGAAAACAACCTCTCGTGCGAATGGAAAAACCGGAGAGTGTCGGTGAACTACAAGCCGGGAGGGATGAGCGACGGGGACTTGGTTTCCGTAGAGGTGCAGTGACTAGACCGTTGATCCTATCAAGTAAAAAGCCCTCCCCATTGGGAGGGCAAAAAAGCAAATGGCTTGGGAGCAGGTCAGACGCGAACTACGTTCGCCGCCTGGAAGCCTTTCGGGCCCTTGAGCAAGTCGAACTCGACGGTTTCGCCTTCGTTAAGCGTGCGGTATCCATTCTCTTGAATGGCCGAGAAATGAACGAACACGTCCTCGCCCGTGGAGCGCTGGATAAATCCATAACCCTTTGCTCCGTTAAACCACTTTACGGTTCCCTTCTCTCTCACAAAGAAACTCCTTTCGCCTAATCGCGAAGAATTCATCCTGCCGTCGCCCGTTGAAGCCAACTGCCGAAGCAAAGGCACCCCCTCAAGAGATCGGCAAGACAGGTCGCGTTTACCGCCGACGGAAGAAGTAGCTACCAACATAAAAAGCCCCTGAACTTGGAGTCGTGGAGAGAAACCACGGCGCCCAGCTCAGGAGCCCTCGACGATGGCGCGAATTTCTACCGCCTATCACAGAAACGTCAACCCAAACACAACGTGACTCCCACCACCAACCTTCCGGTAGTGAGCCCCAGATAATATTCAGGTCAGTGCTTCTTGGCAAGAAAAGAAAACAAACAACTCGCTTAGAGTCATAGGCTTGCGATCTCTCTAGTCACACTCGACTATGACCGGAAGTCACCACCAGGGGTGGTCAAGAAGCACCGCGTCGGCTGCATCCCTTTGATAGGATTGAGGAAGTTCCGTGCCGAATTCCATCACAACCACGGTTCCCCGCCCCGCGGAAGGTGTGTCGAAACGGGCCGAGGCAGGGTTTCGGACGTACTCCGATTTGACGATTTCGACGGTTCGCTACCTGATGCGGACCGAGGTACACACCTTTGCGTTTTCCGTGGCGGCCAATGCGATTCTGTCGTTCTTTCCGTTCGTGATGCTGGTGATGTTGCTCGTCCGGCGCGTGTTCCGTTCGCAGGCGATGTACGAGGTGATGGTGCAACTCTTGCGCGATTACCTTCCCGCCGGGCAGGAGTTCGTCATACGGAATCTCAACGCGATGGTTGGCGCACGCCATCAGGCCCAGTTGGTTTCGCTGGTCATCTTGCTGGTCACGTCGACGGGGATTTTCCTCCCGCTGGAAGTAGCCCTGAACCGGATTTGGGGATTCCACGAGAACCGCTCTTATCTCGGCAATCAAGCGATTTCCCTGGGCCTGGCATTCTGGTGCGGTCTGATGGCGCTGCTCTCGGTGGGAATGAGCGCAGGCAACGTCGAACTGATGGAGTTCATTCTGCACGGGCACGCGACCTCGCTGGTCCGGCTCGTCGGATTTCTGACGATGAAGATCTTTGCGATCGGCGCCAGCATCGCGATTTTCTTCCTGATCTATTGGCTGCTTCCCAATGGAAGAGTTCCGGCGCGCGCCGTGCTTCCGACCGCGCTCATCATGGGTTTGCTTTTTGAGGCGCTGAAGTACGCCTACATTCTTGCGTTGCCGAAGCTGAACTTCGCCGAGGTGTACGGGCCGTTTTCACTGTCGGTCAGCCTGATGTTCTGGGCGTTTCTGTCGGGATTGCTGCTCCTGACAGGTGCGCATTTGTCAGCAGAGGGCCATCTGCCGAAGAAATAGTCTGGATGTTCAAGGCTCCTTAGCGACCCTTCCTTCTTCTTCGTCACAGTTCCTCGTGATCATCGGCACCGATTGTGATCCTGTGAACGCTTAACATTTCTTTCGTTCCCCCCGGTTTTCCCTTCCGAGCAGACGTCTGAATCCGAGCGCAGGTGCCTATGGATCGGAGCTTCAGCAGAATTCTGCTCGTCCTCAGTCTCACATGTTGCATCATCCCCGCGGCGGCGCAGCCGAAGCCCGTCTCCTCGCCGCTCTTCAACGCTGACCTGCAACGCGTCGCGCGCAAGGCGGCACTGATCTTCACCGGAACGGTAGTGTCGATCGCGGCGGTTCGCGGAATCGGGTCGGCGGAGACCACCGGCGTCGAGGTCACGTTTCAGGTTGAGCAGGCACTCCGCGGGTTGCGAGCCGGGCAGCGATACACGATCCGGGAATGGTCCGGGTTGTGGATGTCGGGGCCACGTTACCGTGTGGGCCAGCGGATGACGTTGTTCCTGTGCCGTCCCAGCCGGGCGGGGCTCACCAGTCCAGTGGAAGGCAGCTTGGGCCGCTACGATGTTGACCGGTCCGGGCAGGTGACGATCCCTCCGACGCGCGTGCCGACGCCGACCATCTTGCCGCGCCCGATCGTAGCCGGAAGCCAGCATATCCCGATCCGAACCTTCAGTCGCGCGATTCGCCAGGCTATGGAGGAATCGCGATGACACGGATGCGCTATCTCTGCTCGAAAGCTCGAATTCTCGTTTGCTCCCTCGCGATCGCGCTGCTTCTCTTCGCATTATTTCCGCAGTTCGCGAAAGCGGGCGGACCGAAGTATGTTGCCGGGACCGGCTTCTTTAATACTGGGCTGGCGGGACAGCCAATCACATGGGCTGGTGGAACCATCACGTTTTACACCGATCAGGGAGACCTCAGCCCTCTCCTGCAGGGTGCGAATGCGGACGCGTTCATCGCGGATGCCTTCGCGCGTTGGACTACCATCCCGACCGCAGCTGTATCGGCAATTCGCGGCGGACAACTCGCCGAGAATGTCAGCGGGGCGAACGTCATTCTCAATGCAGACCAGAGCATCACTCTGCCGGCCGACATCCAGCCCAATGCCAGCGGAACACCAGTAGCCGTCGTCTACGACTTTGATGGCACGGTCACCGACACATTGCTGGGAACTGGCGCAAGTAGCGACTGCCTGAACAACTCGGCAATCGGCGGCCCGGACGCTTTCACGCCGGACGGTCACTTCGCCCACGCACTGGTGATTGTGAACGGACTTTGCGCCCAGACCTCGGCGCAGCTGCCAGACATGAAGTACCACCTGGTTCGCGTCTTTGGCGGAGTCTTCGGACTGGACTGGTCTCAGCTAAATCTGAATGTGATTACCGGTTCCCCGCGTCCTACCAGCTACGACCTAGCCGGGTTCCCGGTCATGCATGCATCGGACTCGATCAGCTGCGTGCCAATCTCGTTGTGCTACGCCAATGCCGATCAACCCAAGCTCGACGATCAGGCTGCTTTGACACGTCTGTATCCGTCACGAGCCAGAACGCGGGGCAGTTTCCCGGAAAGCAGCTCGCCTCGGCCACCACAGCGAGAATTCACGGGGCGGTGCGGTTCACCGACGCAAATGGAAATCCCGCGCAAGCCATGCAAGGCGTGAACGTGGTCGCCCGTTGGATCGATCCCAGCTCGGGGCAACCCTCACGGCAGTACGCCGTCTCGTCGGTTTCCGGATTTGCCTTCTCCGGAAATGCCGGCAACCCGCTGACTGGCTCCCTTGACGCGCTGGGTCAACCGCTCAATCGGTTCGGCTCCACAGATGCAACTCTTGAAGGCTTCTTCGATCTGGCTGGGCTGGTAATTCCGCAAGGCTCGACCGGTCAGTTTCAGCTCACAGTCGAGGCCCTGGACTCCATGCTCTCGCAGCAGGTCGGTCCGTATGCGCCGTATCAGGTGACGCCGTCAGGCACAGCACAACCGATTACGCTCACCCTGAGTGCTGGCGCCGACGTGCAGCAGGACATCTTGATGCAAGGCTCGGCTGCCCCACGAACCGATCTTGTCGGGACGAGCACCTTTGCATCTCCGCTGCCCGTTCCGAAGAGTGGCCTGTGGACCGGCGACCTGAGTTCTTATGGCGAAGTGGACTATCTCTCGTTGACCGCGCAGTCCGGACAGACGGCGGTGATTGACGTAACAGCTCTGGACGAAAACAGTCGGGCAACAGACCAGAAGGCGCAACCTCTCATCGGCGCCTGGTCGATCTCCGATCCCGTGGGAAGTTTGCCTCCAGCCGTCACGTCGTCGCCGTTCAACGTTAGCAATTTCGGCGTGACCCGCCTCGACGCCCAGTTCCTCAGCTCGGGACAATTTCGTATCGGCATCGGCGATCTGCGCGGCGATGGACGTCCCGACTACCGGTATCTCGCTCGCGTCCTCTACGCCGATACGCTGGAACCTTCGCGCGTCGGAGCAGCCGGCGGATCGCCCGTCGAAGTTGACGGCATCGGCTTTCAGGCGGGGATGACGGTCAGTATCGGGGCAGCAAATGCCTCGATTTTCTTCGCTGAGTTCGAATGAAATAGTGGTGTCGGCGCCGTCCATTGCGGATGGAACGCAGTCGCTGACGATCACGGACCCGGCGAATGGCGCGGCCGTCTCGTTGATCAATATGCTGACGCTTGGAGCCGGCCCCAACGACATGATTCGTCTCACGCAAAGCATCAACCCTTCAGTGCCGGTTGGCGGCGAGGCAGCGTCTGCGATCCGGGTCGCGGTGACGAGCGCCGATGGATCCACGCCGGTCGGCGGAGCTACCGTTCAGTGGAGCGCGAGTAATGGCGCAACCCTGACGGCGTGCAAGGGAGCATCCAGCTGTTTTGTTTTTTCTGATGAAAGCGGAAAGCTGGAGACTCGCGTCGACGTCGGCGCAATCGGAGGGAGCACGATCACTGCCACTCTCGCGCCAGCGTCCTACTCGCCGCCGAAATCCGTACAAGCCACTGTGAGTGGAACATCGTCGGCGACCGACTTGGCGATCTTCACCCCAAAGGTGTGGGTTGCCAAGGGCACAACCGTCGATGTGCCGCTGACGGCGCGGCTGTTATCGAATGGAATCCCAGTCAGCGGAGGCACGATCAACTTCCAGGTGCTGCTCGGTTCTGGCGTTGTCACATCGCCCAGCGTCGGCACGGATGCAACCGGGTATGCGCGGTCCACGTTGCACGTTTCCAACCTGAGTTTCGGATGTTCAGGGCTCCGCGTGCGTGGCGCCTGCCAATAACCCTTGTCAGACCTTTTACGTGGTCGCCGTGGCGCCCTCGTCGCTGCGACTCGAAAACGTGTCGGGCAGCCAGCAGGCTATCTGGGTGGGACAGTCGTTTCGCCCGGTCTCGCTGCGCGTTACGGACTCTTCCACTCCCGCGAATCCTGTGCTGGGCGCCACGGTTTTGGTTCAGGGCGCCATGTTTCTTCCGAGCGGCGAAGACGAGAACAATGAACAAAACAACGGAGAGACGTCGAGTTCCAACCACGCGATGCAGGTCGTGCTGGGATCGTTTCAGACCACCATGGTGACGGACGGCAATGGGATCGTAAGCTTCATGCCCAGTAGTGGAGGACTGTATCGGCCGCTGGATGTGGAGGTCTCGGCTTCGGCTGGAACCACTTCGTTGCTGCAATTCGAGTTTCAGCAACTGCCAGCCATCATGACTGGAGACGAGGGAGCAAGTACGGGCAAGGCGCGGCTGCCTGGGGTTGAAGGAACATCACGGATCGTCCGATCGGAACCAAGCCTCGTGCGCGAGTAGAGCGCTCGTTCACCTCTCGGGTTTCACGCGCCCTGAGAAGAACGCGGGCGAGGGCGCCCGCTCCACACGTCTATTTCCCCTGTGCCACGTGGCTCACTTCTTCGTCCACTGATCGACCCAATCGTTGACGGTCTTGTACCAGAGCTGCGAATTCTGCGGCTTCAGCACCCAGTGCCCTTCGTCGGGGAAGTACAGCATCTTCGAAGGGACACCCATGGTCTGAAGCGTCGTGAACAACTGGAACCCTTCGCTCACGTCGAGCCGGTAGTCGAGCTGGCCGTGAACGACCAGCGTCGGCGTCTTGAAACTGGTTCGCGCATTGCTCGGCGACCACTTGTCGTACATCGCGCGGTTCGTGTACGGCGTCCCTTTGAACTCCCAATTATTGAACCAGAGCTCTTCGGTGGTGCCCCACGCCGAAATTGAGTTGAACATGCCGTCGTGCGTGACGATGCACTTGAAGCGGTCGGTGTTTCCGAGCACCCAGTTCGCCATGTAGCCGCCGTAGCTCGCGCCCAGCGCGCACTCGCGGTCCTTGTCAATGAAGGGATACGTCTTCTCGGCGTAGTCGAGGCCCTTCATCAGGTCCTCGAAGGGAGCGCCGCCCCAGTCGCCGTTGATCGCGTCGATAAACTTCTGCCCGTAGCCGGTCGAGCCGTGGAAGTTGACCATGATGACTACGTAACCGTTGGCGGCGAAGAGCTCGGGATTCCAGCGGTAGGACCAGTCGTCTCCCCATGCGCCTTGCGGCCCGCCGTGAATGAGGAACTTCACGGGGTATTTCATGTTGGGGTCGAAGTTCGGAGGCTTGACGAGGAAGCCCTGTACCTTGTCGCCGTGGGCGCCGGTGAACCAGAAAGATTCGAGAGGGGACATTTGAATTTCTGAAAGCAGAGCATCGTTAACGTGAGACAGCTGCGCCTGCGTGAATTTTTCGAATTTTTGCTCCGGATGGGCGATTGGCCCTTCCTTGCCTAGAAGAGGCTCGATCTTGGCAGGCAATGGCGACTCGTAGATCTCGGTAGGAGCATGAATTGACATGCGAGTGAAAAAGAGAGCTTTTCCGTCTGTCGAAATTGCTAGATCATCATCAAAGGCGACTTCCGAGATAGGCAGATATCCCCCGAATCGCGCCTGGCCATGGATTAACCGAGACCATTCGTTCGAAATCTTGAGGGGATGGTCAATATCAACTTCGAAGACAACCGAAGTGCCGGTGTTCTCGGTCGTAAAGAAAATTCGCATCGAATCTTTCGACCACGTAGTTGTTCCAACCCAACTATCGAAGTCCTCTGTCAGATTCCTCTTCTCTCCCGTTTTTCGGTCATACAGCATCAGCCGAAACCGATCGCTCTCGTATCCCGGCCGCTGCTGTGCTCGATACGCAATGTACTTGCCGTCCGGCGAGTAAAGCGGCGTCGAGTCGCTCGCGGGATTGTCGGCGGTGATGTTCTTCGCGGCTCCGCCGGACACCGGCACGATCCACAGATCGTTGTTCGTCGAGGTCGCCTCGACTTTGTCGTGATTCGACGTGTAGCAGACCTCCTGACCGTCCGGGGAGAATGCGTAGTTGTCCTGGCCGCCGAGGGAGAAAACCGGAGCATCGTAGTCGCCCGGAGTCAGATCGCGCGGAGGCGGAGGCGCGATCCCCGCGCCAGGCGCTCCTCCACGAGCGGAAGCCAGCACATCCGGCACGACAAACAGGTGCGAACGCTTTCCCGCCTTGTACGCGTTCCAGTGCCGATAGAGCAGCCGATCGAAGATGAGCGCCTTGACCTTCGAGTCTTCCACTTCTCTGAGCTTCTTCGCATTGCAATCCTGCTCGACTGCGGGCTCGCCGTCGCATTCCGGATAAACATCCGAAGTAAAAAGAATGTTTTTTCCATCGGGCGACCAGAGTTCGCCACCCGCCTCGGTCGCGATCGCAGTCAGTTTGTGAACGCCCATAACTGTGCCGCCGGAGCTATCGAAGTCCGCGGTCCACACCTGCGAGCCGCCTTCTTTGTTTGAGATGAATGCGAAGCGCTTGCCGTCTGGAGCCCAGCGTGGACGATCACCATCCTGATCCGAAATCAACACTCGCTCGGCTGCCGACGACCCCGCCGCTCCACCGCCTGCGAGCGGCACGATCCAGATGTGCGGCGTCTTTTTATTCGCCGCCAGATCCACATCGACCACGCTGAACACCACCCACTTCCCGTCGGGTGATGGCACAGGCTCGCCGACCCGCTTCAGCTTCATCATGTCCTCAAAAGTGAAGGGGTGCTTGTCTTGCGCAAACAGCGGAACGACGTAAAGAAATGTAAAAGCGATGATGAGGAGACGGCGCATGTCAGTCCTCCGCAGACAAACGCAGGAGTATAACGCAGGAGCACGCAAACCAGCGGTGACGGCGGGCATTCAGCATTCAGCCATCAGCACTCAGCCTGAATGGGTTAGGAGCGAATTGCAGCGCCGATAATGAAAAAGCACTAAGGCCCTTATAGGTCCTGCACCAGAGCTGACGCCGCCGAACCGTTGATTTTGGCTGAATGCTGAGTGCTGAATGCTGAATGCGGATTCCGGCTTTTTCCGGCAACCCTTCGCCCCCAGTCATCGTCTAATCAGGCAGGCAGAAACTGCAGTCTTCCCTACCCTCCGGGCTCCCTGAGCGGAGAGGGTCCGGGGGTAGGAAGGCAGCAGTTCCGCCGTCCTCTTAGCGTCAGCCGGGACATTCTTCTACACTATTCCTATGAAACTCTCCGTGCGTTCCGGCCCGATCGTTCTCGCCCTGATCTCTGTCTTATGCCTGACCATGCTAGCCTTTGGCGATGAGGGCCCGCTCGACAAATCCGAGCCCAAAGGAACCACTCCCGAAGACATCATCAAGCGTTTCTCCACGAAAGAAAAAGAGTTTAAAGAAGCGCGCGATATGTACACCTATCGCCAGGATGTGAAGGTGCAGGTTCTCGATGGCGACACGGTGAAGGGCGAGTATCACGAAGTGTTCGACGTCGTTTTCGACAACAACAGCAAGCGCCTCGAAAACGTGGTGTTCGCGCCGCAATCGAGCCTGGACCAGGCTGGGCTCTCGATGGATCAGGGAGACTTCGACGACATCCGCAACCGCCTTCCATTCGTGCTGACGAGCGATGAGGTTGGCGAATACGACATTCTCTACGTCGGCCAGCAGCAGGAAGACGAACTGCATTGCTACGTGTTCGACATCGCGCCGAAACAGATCGTCGGGAAGAAACGCTACTTCCAGGGCCGCATCTGGGTAGACGATCACGATTTTCAGATCGTGAAGACCTATGGAAAAACGGTACCGCAGATTTACGCGGGAAAGAAAAAGAACAAGGAAGAGCATCTTTATCCGAGCTTCACAACCTGGCGCGAGCAGATTGACAGGGTTTACTGGTTCCCTACTTACACCAAGGCAGACGACACTCTCCACTTCATGACCGGCGACATTCACATCCGTGAGATCGTGAAGTACGAAAACTACAAGAAGTTCGGCTCGCGGACGCGAATCACGTACGAAGGCAAGGAACTGCCGCCGGGAGAGAAGGCGCCACAAGACCAGCAGAAGCCGCAGAAATAGTTTCGAGTTTCAGGTTTCAAGTTTCGCGAGAAATCGGCATAGGGGAAGTGGTCGCCCACTCTCCCCTGCCACACCACCGTACATGCGGGTCCGCATACGGCGGTTCAGTTCGGTTGAGCTAGACGCCTTCCAGCAATCGCGGAAGACCGAGCGCGTCGAAGTAAGCAATCGGAAACGCAGACGACAGGGCCGGACTGTTGGCGATTCGCCATGGTCCATGGGGACTGCCGACGGTTTGAGCCGCGAGAGCAGCGCCGATGTTCCGCTGGCGCAGCTTCACATACCGCACCTGTTGTCGCTTCCATTGCTTCCAGATCAGGGATCGCAATCTACGGCGAATCCATTCCTCTAGCCTGCGCAGTACCGAGGGCGTCTGGCTGAAGCCGAAGTAGCTCTTCCACCCACGTAAATAGCTGGCGAGTTCCTTCGTCATCTGTTCCACACTGATGCCTCGTGTCCGTCGCGTGAGTTCCCGTACTCTTTGCTTACACCGGAGCAGAGCCTTGGGCGCAATGCGCCGTTTCGCTTCCGCTCCGTAGGTAAAACTAAAGCCCAGAAACTTGCGCTCCTGCGGCCGCGCCACCGCACTCTTCGCCTCGTTCACCTTGAGCCGGAGTCGTCGCCGGATGAAACTCGTCACGTTTTGCATGACTCGCTTCCCCGCCCGTTCGCTCGCCACGTAGATATTGCAATCATCCGCGTAGCGCACGAAGCGGTGCTGGCGTCGCTCCAGTTCCCGGTCGAGTTCGTCAAGCACCAGGTTCGACAGCAGCGGAGACAACGGCCCTCCTTGCGGAGTGCCTTCCTCCACCGGACTCACCAGCCCGTTCTCCATCACGCCCGACTCCAGGAAAGCTCGAATCAGCTTGAGTATCCTCTTGTCGCTCACCCGCCGCGCGATCGCCGCCATCAGCTTGTCGTGGTTCACTCGATCGAAGATCTTTTCCAGGTCAAGATCCACCACCCAGCGGTTGCCTGCGGCGATATACTGCTGCGCCTGGGCCACTGCCTGATGCGGCGAGCGTTGCGGACGAAATCCATGACTGTGTTCGGAGAACGTCGGATCCCATCTGCGCTGCAGAACCTGCATCACCGCTTGCTGGACAAACCGATCCAACACCGTCGGGATGCCCAGCTTGCGCATCCCTCCGTCCGGCTTCTTGATCTCTACTCTTCTCACCGGTTGCGGTTCGTAGGTTCCGCTTAACAGTTGTTCTCGCAGGACTGGCCAGTGCTGCTTCAGGTAGCCGGGTAACTCAGCGACTTTCATGCCGTCGATTCCCGGACTTCCCTTGTTGGCCTTCACTCGTCGTAAAGCCTGCTGGCAGTTTTCCCGCCCGCAGACCTCTTCCATCAGTTGCTTTGTTCCAGCCGGGCTTTCGGTTTCGCAGTTCGCCGTGAGCGATTCGGTCCCTTCCCGTGGAGTCCTTGGAGCTTCACTCCTCCCCTCCTCGGTAAAGGCCAGCACCCTCTGTAGCTGGTTCTTCTGCCGCTTGTCGTTCATCGAGTCCTGCGTCCTACTCGCCGCTCCTTACTGTTTGGGCCTTCGACCTTGCGGCCTACTATGCCCGCTGCTGACTCCCGCTGCATGGTCAGAATGGATCGCTCCATCCTCAGTCACGATTCCGTGACATGCCGCGGGTCTCCCGAAGTAAGCTCGACCGCCTTCGACGCGCAACCGCCGGATTTACCTCCGGTGCTCTTGATGGACATGCGCTTCGCTGTCGCTTGCCAGCTCGCCCCACACCGTAGGCCTCATCATCCGGTTCTTGTTCATCGGCTCGCGCCTTTGATCCACGCTTCTTTCAGACCCCGCCTCACGACGACGCCCTTGCGCTTCTCTAGCTCTTCACCTCCATCAGGTTGAGCAGGGGACTTCCACCCCCAAGCTGTCGAACATGTTCGGCACACAAACGAGAGGCCGCGGGTTTGATCCGCGGCCTTCGCATTTTTGGTTTGCACTCGAAACTAGAAACCCGAAACTCGAAACTTAGTAAAAGAGGTACTTCCTCCACTTATCGTCCGACCGGCCCATCAGTCGCATGATGTGGCGGCTGGTGTGGAGATTGAAGGCGCGCGGCTCGCGCGTGAGCTTCATGCTGGCCTCAGTGGGCAGCTGATTTCCCTTCCGGCGGTTACAGGGATGGCAGCAGGCGACAAGGTTCTCCCAAGTCGACGAACCTCCGCGCGAGCGCGGTACCACGTGATCGAGCGTGAGTTCTCCCGATGCAAGAACGACTCCGCAGTACTGGCACGTGTTCCGATCGCGCAGCAGAATGTTCTTCCGTGACAGAGCGCGCGTCTGGTGCGGGATGCGGCGATACTCCAGCAACCGGATCACCGACGGAACTCGCATGGCAACCCGCGCGGCATGCAGGAAGTGGCCATTCTCTTCCTCAGCCATTGCCACACCCTTGAGCACCAGCACGATCGCCCGGCGGGCGGCGCAGACATTGATCGGCTCATAGGACGCGTTCAGCACGAGCACGGGTGCATGCAGCGCATGGGCGTTTCCATAAGTTCCCGTGGCGACGGCGAGCACGCCCGCGGCCGATCGCCCGACCATCGCCCTCATCGAATTGTCGATCTTCGCTCCCATAAAGCCCTGCTTACCCGTGCGCCGCCATCGTGCGATCGCTTTCCGTTTCGGGTTCCAGTTTTACGTGTTGCACATCTGCTTTCAGCGTGCGGGCAACTGTCGCAACCCACACCCGCGCCGCGCCTGCACGTCTCAGGACACGGGCGCATTCGGAAACCGTCGTCCCGGTGGTGAATACATCGTCCACCAGCAGAATCTCGGCTCCCGATATTTTCTCAGGATGCCTCACGCAGAACGCGCCTCGCAAATTTTCGCGTCGCTGATGTCGAGTGAGTCCGGTTTGGGATTGTGTGTCCCGAATTCGCTCGAGCACGTTAGCCGCAAGCGCATACCGGTCGCGGCCCGGCATTAACTTCAGAGCGATCCTTGCCGTCAATTCTGCCTGGTTGAATCCGCGCCGTCTCAATTTCGCTGGAAACAGGGGCACGGGGACTACGCTGATCTTGGCAGCGCCGAACCCGGACTCTAGGTTGCCGACCACCTCCGCCAGCATCCGCCCGAGAACATTCGCTGCAGGGCGAACATTCTGGTATTTCAAGAGATGGATAAGGTCGCGCAGCCCACCTTCGTAGCTGCCGTAGGCGGCCGCCTTCACAAATGGCTGCTCCAGCCGCCGGCAAAGTCCGCAACGGACTTCGCCATGCTCGCCAGAGAAGGCATGAGGAGAAATCAACCGCTCGCCGCAGGTCGAGCAGAGTCCCCCTTCGATCGGGCGCATCGCCTCGAGGCATGCAAGGCACACCGGAAGGCGCGAGATATTGACCAAGGGCTCACCGCAAATGCGGCAATCGGCGGGAAAGAACGTAGCGAACAGGCTTTCGGCCACTTCGCCTGCCCATGAAACAATAGAAGGCCCTCTGGCTACATTGTCGGCCTGCGTAGCCCGAGTTCGGTCCCCACAACTGCTGAAGACGACCTCCCGTCGCCTGGAGGGTGCATTGGGGCTCCTGCCAGACGAATCTTTTTCAGTATAGCGGCGCAGCGAACGTCACGCAATGTGCTGACGTTTCGTGTCTTCGGTCTGAGTTTCCGATCGAGGTAGCTTGCGATCAGCCGGCACGGGAGACGTGAACATCGTACCCGCGTCAAACTTCAACGGCTTCGGACGCGGCATCAGTGGCACACTCGCCGGACGATAAGAGCGGCTATAACAGTCGCCGCAGCGCGCAGTTCTGAGATAAGCCAAGCGAAGTCCGTATCTTTCGAACAGATTGCGCGGCCGGGACACATAACCTTCCGGGCTCCCGCATTGGTGGCATCGAAACTCGCTGAAAAAGCGAGCCCAAAACGTGGGGGTGGATAAGGCGTACATCTTAGACTCCTTGGCCCAAATCCGGTGCTACCAGACGAAGCAGTGGTCTTTAATTTTAACTCTCTTTCTGACAAAAAGTTACGCAAAATCCTGATCGGAATAAGCAAGGTTCCCCTAGGGGTTTTCTTATGTTGCCGTGCCCGCAGGCATGCCGCTTGTACTTGTAATGGGCGGTCGCTGCATGCTAACGTGCGCGGTCGCGGCAAGTTTTCTGCTATATCTCGTCCTACGAAGCACTTGCGAGGATCTTCATGAGCACTCAAACGGTCGTTCCCACCGAAAAGAAATTCCGCCCCTACGTTCCCGAAACGATGGAAATGAAGGAGTTCACCTTCCGGGCGGTCTTGATCGGGTTGTTTCTTACGGCGTTGCTTGGGTCGGCCAATGCCTATCTCGGACTAAAGGCAGGAATGACGATTGCGGCGACGTACCCGGCCGCAGTCATTGGGATGGCGCTGCTTCGTTTGATGAAAGGCTCGCTGCTGGAAGAAAACATTGCGCGAACCGTTGGGTCGATCGGAGAGTCGGTGGCAGCGGGCGCTATCTTCACGATCCCCGCCTTTGTGATGGCAGGACTTTGGCCGGGCCTCACGCGCGATCAATACTGGAAATCGGTTGCGCTGATGATGATTGGTGGGACTCTCGGAATTTTGTTCGTCACTCTGTTGCGGCGCGTGATGGTGGAAGATCCCGACCTGCCGTATCCAGAGTCTGTCGCCGCATCTGAAATTCATAAAGCCGGGCAACAAGGTTCACGAGCGGCGAAGATCCTGTTTTCGAACATGGGCTTCGGCGCGTTCATGTACCTGCTGGGCGCGATAAATGTCTTCAATCCGAACAATACGTTTCCAATCAGTATCAGCGCTGTGGGCAAACGCCTGCTGCTTCGCACCAGCACGAATCCCAGCGTAGCCACAACGGTAACGGGTGGAACGACGCTGTTCACTGCTCCGGACATCAGCCCTGCCTATCTCGGCGTGGGATACATCATTGGCCCGAGGCTGGCAGCGTTGAACTTTGCGGGCGGCGTGCTGGCATGGGGTCTGCTCGTTCCACTTCTAACCTTCACGATCGGTCCCTACATCCAGGCGGCGCAGCCGGATGCGCAGCCGATCGCTTGGCCACTGTTGGCGGGCGCCATCTACTTCTCGATTGTCCGACCGATCGCGGTTGGCGGCATGCTGGTCGGCGCCACCTACACTCTCTTCAAGATGCGGAGACAATTGGCAGCTGGAATGAGCCGTGCGGTTTCGGACCTGAAGAAGTCGGCGACGGCGCATGCAGCGACGAACCGCACCGAGCGGGACTTGCCTGCAAAGATCGTCTTCGCAGGGGTAGCAGCTGTGTTCGTCGCGATGATCATCCTCTATTACTACTTCATTCATGCGGCGGGAAATCTTTCTTCGTCGCACGCTTTGGCAGGAGCGTTGGTCGCAGCGGCCGTGATGATCGTAGTTGGCTTCTTCTTCGCCGCAGTTTCCGGGAATCTGGTGGGAATGATTGGATCCTCGAACAATCCTGTTTCCGGTCTTACGCTTTGCACCCTTGTGATTGCGGCGCTGTTGATGGTGGCTCTGGGCGTGTCGGGGACAGGCGGCGTTGCCGCTGTCCTGGGCGTTGCCGCGGTGGTATGCGTTTCCTCGGCGGTCGCGGGCGAAATGCTGCAGGACCTTAAGGTTGGGCACATCCTCGGCGGAACGCCCTCGAAGATGCAGATCGGCGATATCTTTGGAATCATCGTGGCGTCGCTGGTGCTTTTCTTCCCGGTTGCCATCCTCGATAAGGCGTATCACTTCGGGAGTCCGGCTCTACCGGCGCCGCAGGCCGGTTTGATGGCCATGCTTTCCAAAGGAATTGTTGGCGGCGACATGGCGTGGCCATTGGTCATTGTCGGAATTCTGCTCGGACTCGCGATGATCATGATCGAAGTAAAAAGCGTCATGTTGTTCGCCGTGGGAATGTATTTGCCGCTGGGAACGACGTTCGCGATCTTCTTAGGCGGTGTCGTGCGATGGATCACCGACATGCTTCGCGATCGCCGCGGCTTGAACGACGCGCAAAAGGCCCGCGTAGACAACGCCGGCGTGCTCACCGCCTCAGGCCTGATCGCCGGTGAGGCTCTGTGCGGGTTAGTGATTGCCGGCCTTGTGGGGTCGGGACGAGACGTGACATTGATCAAGTGGACCGCTCCGGGCTATTTGGCGGTCGCCGCTCTTCTTATACTGATCGTGGCAATGGTGCGGGTCCCTCTCGCAAACGCGGGCCGTCCCGAAGATCCGGCGCCGCCGACAGCCATCATGTAGCCGGCAACTTATACTGCACGTACGCATGTCAGTTGCCGAGAACATCGCGCGGATTCGAGAGCAAATCCAGTCTGCCGCGACACAAGCGGGACGTCCCGCCTCAGAAGTCACCCTGATGGCTGTCAGCAAGACTTTTCCTCCAGAGAGCGTGCTTGAGGCTTATGCGGCAGGGATTCGTGTCTTCGGGGAAAATCGTGTCCAGGAGTTCTCCGGTAAGTTCGACGCATTGCGCGATTTGGGGGACGCTGAATGGCACATGATCGGGCACCTTCAGACAAACAAGGCCGCCAAGGCCGCTGAGTTGTTCTCGGCAGTAGATTCTGTCGATTCGTTGAAGCTCGCCCGGAAGCTGAACGAAGCCGCAGCGCAACTCGGCAAGAGGCTGGCGGTGCTGATTGAGTTGAACGTTGGCGGCGAGGCTGCGAAGACGGGCATGGACCCGCAGTCGCCGGAACTGGAAAAAATCCTCTCGGCCGCTTCGCAACTTGAGCATCTCGTTATTCGCGGACTCATGACCGTGCCGCCGTTCACGGACGATCCTCAGCAGGCCAGACCATTTTTTCGCAGGCTCCGCGAGTTGCGCGATCAGATTGGTGCGCGACATCTGCCGGCCGTCTCGATGGACGTCCTCTCGATGGGTATGTCGCACGATTTCGACGTCGCCATCGAAGAGGGATCGACGTGCGTCCGCGTCGGAACTGGAATCTTCGGCGCAAGGTCCAAACCGTAACCACAGGGACACATCGGGTCCACAACGACTCCGACGATGATTGTCATTTACGAATCGCCCACCGGCGTAACCTTCGCGATCAAAGTTCAACCGCGCGCGAGAAAGAATGCCATTCTCGGCGAGTTGGGCGATGCAATGAAAGTCTCCCTCACCGCACCTCCGATCGACGGCAAAGCTAACGAGGCCTGCATCGAGTTCTTCGCGAAACTTTTGAAGGTGCCACGGTCCTCCGTTACTATTGCTGCCGGCCAGACCAGCCGTAACAAAGTGATTCGCGTCGCAGGCTTGTCCGCCAAAGAAGTGGAAACACGGCTGAGCCTCGGGAGCCCTTCTTGAATCTTTCCGAACGCCTGCAGGAGATTCGCACAGGTTTCGAACGTCCTTTTTGGGTCGCCAACATCAGCGAGCTTTTCGAGCGGCTATCGTACTATGCTGCCTTCGCCTCACTAGCGCGCTATCTGCACGAGACTCTGAACTTTGGCGCAGAACAGGCCTCCAGTCTTACCGGGCTCTTCGGCGGCCTCGTCTGGTTTTTGGCGGCGTTCGGAGGAACGCTGGCGGACCGACTGGGCTTCCGCCGCTCGCTGTCGCTCGCCTATCTGATTCTCAGCTGCTCGTATTTCTTGATCGGCTCGGTTGGGGCGTCGTGGTTGGCTCCGGTTCGCAACCTCGTCCCTCTCGGCGTGCTGGTCGCGGTATTGCTCATGCTGCCCGCGCTCGGAATCGCTCTGGTCAAACCCTGCGTTGTAGGGACAACCGCGCGCGCGTCCAAGGAGAGCGTTCGCTCCATCGGCTACTCGATCTACTACACGCTCGTGAACATTGGCGGTGCCGCGGGACCGTACGTTGCATCGTGGGTCCATCAACACATGCGGGTGGAAAACGTCTTCCGCGTGGCGGCCCTCAGCGTCTTTGCGATGTTCTTCGCTGTCCTGCTTCTTTTCAAGGAGCCCAGACGGGCCGACGAACCCACGCTTACCTTCGCCCAGGCGCTCGGGAATTTCTGGACGGTGCTGTCGAACCCGCGTTTCATGATCTTCCTGCTGATCTTCTCGGGCTACTGGATCGTCTACTGGCAGGAATTCATCATTCTGCCGATCTACATCCACGACTATGTGAATCCGAAGACAGACACTGAGCTGATGCTCATTACCGGTCCGATCGTGGTGATCCTGTTCACCATGCTCGTCAGCTTGATGACGCAAAAAATTCCCGCGTTTCGCGCGATTATCCTCGGCACGCTGATTTCTGGCGTGGCATGGCTGCTGCTGGTGAAGCATCCGTCGGTCTGGATGGCCTACATGACACTGGTCGTGGTGGCCATCGGCGAACTTACGCAGTCACCGCGTTACTACGAGTACGTCTCCCGTCTCGCTCCTCCGGGACAGCAGGGAACCTACATGGGATTTGCGTTTCTACCCATCGGCATTGGTTCTCTGATCGGAGGCAAATTCGGAGGCATTCTGCTTCATCACTTTGGAGAAGTCATCCACCGTCCGGAACGGATCTGGTGGACAGTCGCTGACTTAGGCATCGCGACTGCGATTCTGCTTTGGGCGTACGACAAAATGGTCCCGAAGGCAAGCTCGCCCGCGCAGTCCTGATCCGACGGAAGAACGTAGTTACGACCAGATCAAGCAGTCAGGGAGAACGATGGCAACGCGAATTACGCCGGAGTACATCGCAGCCCACATCCGCCGTGTGCTCAAAGACGGCGGCTCGGCTCCGCATGCGGAAGGCGTCCAGTGGTTTTTCAAAGAGGAGATCAAATCGCGGGGCTGGTATACAGCCGAGTTACGCAAAGTCGCTGTCCGCTTTCGGCGGGCGATCCTTCGGGAACGTGACCTCGATTTTCTGGTCAAAGTCGCCGATCGGCTCTTTCGGGGGCGCGTCCTCGAAGAGAAAGTGTTCGGTGTCTTTCTCCTGGAAAAGGTTGTCGATCGGTCAGGCGATTCTGAATTCCGAATGTTCGAGTCATGGCTCCCGCGTGTCAGCAGTTGGGCCGATCATGACGGCTTGGTGCACTATCTCATCGGACCCATGGTCGCGGCTAAACCAGTCCGAGCACGGTCCGTTTTTGCGTGGGCCAAATCCACGGACCGATGGCATCGACGCGCGGCCTGCGTCGCTCTCATTCAGGGCACGCGGCGAAGAATGTTCTTTTCCGAAATCGTACGCCTCTCCAATCTCCTCCTGCACGACAAAGACGACATGGTTCAGAAAGGACTCGGCTGGCTTCTGCGCGAGACGGCAAAATTTAATCCGTCGAAAACTGTCCCATACCTCCGGAAGATCTGCCCACGCGCACCAAGGCTTGTCTTGCGCACCGCGTGCGAAACCCTGCCAACCAAGACCCGCAAGAAGATACTCGCCGCATGAGCGCCCTGTCGCTTTTTGGACTCTTCGCGGTCACCGCGATGCTCATCTGCTACGCGTTCGAAGACCGCAGTCCCTGGTTCATTCTTGCTTTCGCGGTCTGCTGCGCTCTCGGATCGGCTTATGGGTTCCTTCAGGGGGCATGGCCCTTCGGACTCGTCGAAGCGGTCTGGGCCTGCGTGGCTTTGCGGCGCTGGTGGCTTGCGTCGCGCTCTTCGCAATAAGCACCCGCGTCGGTTCGCGCAAAAACTCCGCGTTGTTTACAATAGGAGTTCGCCATGAACCTGCCAGCCATTCAGGCCGCGTTGCGCGAGCGCAATATCGACGCCTGGCTCTTTTACGATCATCATCGCCGGGATCCCATCGCGTACCGGGTACTCGGCCTCCCCAGCACCTTGATGGTCACACGGCGCTGGTTCTATCTGATTCCGGCGACAGGCGAACCAGTAAAACTGGTTCACAAAATCGAAGCCGGGCATCTCGACACCCTTCCGGGATCCAAACACCAGTACGCCGGATGGCAGGAACTGTTTTCCAACCTCAAGGACATCCTCGGCCCGCATCGCGACATCGCCATGCAGTACTCTCCGAACAACAGTGTATTTACCGTGTCGCTGGTGGACGCTGGAACGGTCGAGATCGTTCGTGGCCTTGGCAAGAATGTTGTCAGTTCCGCGGATTTGGTCGCGCAATTCGAAGCTACCTGGACCGGCGAACAGATCCAATCGCACTACGCTGCCCGTGACGCAATCGACGGCATCACCGCGGCCGCTTTCCAAGAAATTGGGCGCCGCGCCCGCAATGGCGGCACCACCGAGTACGCTATCCAGCAGTGGTTTATGGAGGCGTTCAACCGCGAGGATCTGGTGACTGACGATCCGCCGATCGTCGCAGTCAACGCCAACAGCGGCAATCCGCACTACGAACCGCATGCTGAAGGCTCCGCTCCAATCCGCCAGGGCGACTTCGTCTTGCTCGACGTTTGGGCGAAGAAGAACACTCCAGGCGCGGTGTATTACGACATTACGTGGACCGGCTTCATCGGCAAGGCGCCGTCTGACAAGCAGCAGGAAATTTTTCAGACCGTGCGCGATGCCCGCGACGCCGGCGTGAGGACCGTTCTCGATGCGATTGCTGCCGGCCAGAAGATCGCGGGCTGGCAGGTGGACCGCGCCACGCGAGATCATATTAAGAATGCTGGCTACGGGGACTATTTCATTCACCGGACGGGGCACTCCATCGGCACCGACGTTCATGCGAACGGCGCAAACATGGACGACCTTGAAATCCATGATGAGCGTCAGATCCTGCCGAACTCGTGTTTCTCCATCGAGCCGGGAATTTATCTCCCGGAGTTCGGCGTGCGCAGCGAAGTCAACGTCTTGGTCCGGCCTGGGCGGGCCGAGGTAACTGGAAAAATTCAACGCGAGATCGTAACCATCTGAATGGCGAATTCCACTACAGAGAAAGCAAGAACCGCTGAGCCTCCAAAGGCCGAGGTTCAGCCTGCCACGGCAATGTCGGTCGTCGCGCCCGCCCTGGGATGGCTCATCCCGGGCGCCGGTCACCTGATCCAAAAACGTTGGGGTCGGGGCTTGTTACTGATGGCTTCGATCGGTGCAATGTTTCTGATTGGATTGGCGCTTCAGGGGCGCATCTACAAGCCCAACGGTGGCGACATTCTTGACATTCTGGGATTCGTCGGCGACATCGGAGCGGGCGGGCTCTACATCGTCACGCGCGCGATGGATTGGGGTCAGGGCGCGATCGCTCATGCCACCGCCGATTACGGTACGAAATATCTGATCGTAGCGGGACTTTTGAATTTCATCGCGGTCGCGGACGCTTATCACATCGCCATCGGGAAGAAATCTTGACGATCCAGCTAACACACTTCAGCGCAGCGGTCTTATTTGCAGTCTTCGCATCGGTAGTCTTTGGCATCACGCAGCGGAACAACACGCGCGAGATGGTGCGCTATGGCCTCTACTGCTTCGCGATGTTTGTCGGCGGAGTGATTTTGGCAGGCTGGGTCATGTGGATCTTGAGAAGGTAGGCGGGCCTCAGGTTTCACGTTTCAGGTTTCAGGTTTCAGGTTTCAGGTTTCAGGTTTCAAGAAATGCAACACGAGACATAGTCGGGAATCAATACATTCCTAGAAACTCTTCCCTTCGATTGAGCACCGCTCGCTTGACTAGCGCCGGCTACTCCTCCCAAACAAACGCGTCGAACACCCTCTGCGCATCGAAAGCCAGTCGTTTGTAGAGTTCCACTGCTCGGACGTTGGCTTCTGTAACCGTCAGTGACAAGATGGAGAACTTTCGCTTGCGGAGGGCATTCGAGGTGCAAGCCAACAGTGCTTCCCCCAGTCCTTGCGAACGGAATTCCGGCAGGACGCAAACCTGCGTAACGTGCCCCACATCATGGCGAACGCGCGAGCATAGAATCAGTCCGGCCATTTGGCGAGTGGCTTTGTGCGTCACGATGAAAGAAGATTCGGCGTCGAACAAGCCACAGCCCGGAAAGCGCACGATGTTATTGAGGAAACGTAAAGACCCGCTCAGCGTTCGATACTGATCGTTGATGTCCGCATCCACGTGGTCCCGATACGCTGCAGTGATTACGGCGGCCGCTGCCTGGTAGTCGTTGTCGGTCCATCCACGGATCTCAAAATTCGGGAACACTGACGGTGCCGGTCGCGACGTACGGCTCAAAGGCATCGTCATGAACAAACGCGGATGTTGGCGAAACCCCTGATCTACGAAAGGCCGCGCTAGGATCCCCGCCTCGTGCACCAGCAACTGCGCTTCAACCCGATGAACACCCGGCGATTGCTGCAAAGTTTCGATGACGTGGGCCAGTAGGCGCCCCTCGACCTCGTGTGCGTCAGGGTGCCGACCGCCGTTCGTGACAAATAGGTCGCCGATCACGCCTTTGCTGCCTTCGTAAACGAAGAAGGCATAGCCGAAGATCCGCCCGCGATCGATGGCGGCGTAGCCAGGAAGAATCTTGGCATCCACGTAACGCAGGATCATGTCGGCTGAACTGGTGTAATCCCACGAGAGCAGTCGCGACCAGACATGGGTCTCGTCGTCCAGCAGGGGGCGTAGATCAACGGAAGAAAAGTGCCTGAGGTCGAGAATCTCCACTGGGCTCCAACAACCGCCTCGGCCGGACAACCGCGTCGCGCGGGGTAAACCAAGCAGTCTAGTGCGTCGTCCCTAGCGGAGGCAAACGGCGTGCAACGCCATGGTTGACGAGACAGGTTCCGCGACCATGTGCGCAAAGTGGAACGCTGCGAATTTCAAAAAATCGAAGGATCTATTTGCCGGGGTTCGTTCCTGCAACCCAGTAGAAATCGAGGTTCTGAGGCTGGAAAGTGCCGAGGTAAGAAACCCGCCTGCCTGGCACCTGGGCTGACACTGCATCTTTCGATCCGGACGGAGCAACTACGAGGTGTTCTTCGAATGGGATGTTCCGCATCTCGTATCGTGGGATCACCTGGTTGCGATAAAAAGCGAGACCGAATTCCGTCTCGCGACGAGTGCCAAAGACTGCCACTGGCAACGGCTTCGTTTCCATCTGGGCCAATTGCTTCGCAAGCGGACGCGCCGAGAGCGCTTCGTTTGCTTGAAACGCTCCGATCTTCAGTAACGCGCCGACCGCAACCACGACTGGGATCAGCGTAACGAAACGAAGCATCCGGAGCCCCAGTTTGCTGCGCAACGTGAGAGCGATTCCAGCTGCAAGAATGAGAGCCACCACGATCGCGATCTCAGTCCCTTTTCCCCAGGGCAAATGATGTTGGGTAATGAGGTACACGATCATCAGCGCAGGAACGACGGGAGCCGCCGCGATCATTGCATGCAGGATCACGAGCCACAACGGAGTTCCGTCCTCATCGTCGACGTGACGACGCAAATATTCAGCCACGAGGAGCGTTCCCGCAGGCAGAGCCGGCAAGATGTATCCGGGCAGCTTCGACTGCGAAATCGAAAAAAACAGCACAGGCACCGCGAGCCAAATCACGAGAAACGCACTCAGCGCATCCCCGGACTCGAAGATTGCAGACCGTTCCGACCACCAACCCCTGATCGTTTCCAGCGCACTTGCCGCTGTGAAAACAACCCACGGAACGAGTCCCAGCGCTAGAACTGGAACGTAAAACCAGAACGGTTGCGGGTGGTGATACAAGTTTGTTCCGAAGCGCGCCAGATTGTGTTCCAGGACGAACACCCGGAAGAATTCCGGATTGCGCACCTGCACGGCAACATACCAGGGCGCAGCAACTGCCACGAATAACAGCATGCCGGGAATCCAGAGCGTCTTCAGGATGATCTTGGAATCCTTTGCAAAGATCGCGAACAGAACCAAGATTGCGCCCGCAAGAAACGGCGCGACGGGACCCTTCGCGAGAGTGGCTAACCCAAGGCACGCATAGAATCCGACGAGATAGAGTTTCTCAGACGTCTCCCACCACGCGTACCAGGCCATCATGACAAGCGCGAACATCGCGGCCAAGGGCATGTCGGTGGCAGCCGCGCGAGCAAATCCCACCACACCTGCGGCTGCCGCAGTCATAAGAGCTCCATCCAGGTGGATCCCCGGGCGCAAGCGTCGAAGGAACAGGTAGACGCCCAGCACCATCAGCGTTGCATCGATCGCCGATGGCACGCGCGCGGCCCAGTCGCTCACGCCAAGGATGCTGAACGACAGCATCGCCTGCCAGTAGTACAGAACAGGCTTTTCGAGCCACGGCGTGCCACCAAGTGTCGGCGTGATCCAATCATGTCGAGCCAACATTTCGCGGGCGACCTGGGCATACCGCGGCTCGTCCGCCCCGATCAGCCCGAAGCTTCCCAATCCGTAAAAGAATAAAAAAATGGAGAAGCCGACCAGCAACAACCAGTCGGCGCGCGTGCGTTGATTCACAGGCAGGCTCTATCGAAGGTTCGACGATGAAGACCCAAGTTAGGCTTCCGAAGACTCGGGACGAATCTCACGCATGACTTTCGCGACCGCCATGGAAAGCGGACCGTCGAGCGAACATCCGCTGGCGCACTCGTGGCCACCGCCTCCGAAGCGTTCCGCGATCTCCGCAACATTGAGCTGGCCCTTGCTGCGCAAGCTCACGCGGTAACGGCCATCCGCCATCTCACGGAAAAACGCGGCCACCTCCACATCCTGGATCGAGAGCGCGTAATTCACGATGCCTTCGCAGTCTTCTTCCTTGGCTTGCGTTCTTTCCATCTGCTCCCGCGTGACCCAAATCCACGCCAGCGGGCCGTCCCGATGGAGATTGCTCAACGCCGCGCCCAGAAGGCGCATCTTCGCGGTGGAGTGCGCGAAATAGATGTTCTGCGCGCACTGCGCAGGATCGGCGCCCGCCAAAACCAACTCACGGGCAAGCGCGAATGTCTGGTCGTTCGTTCCCTTGAACATGAACGAACCCGTGTCCGTCAGCAAAGCCGTGTACAGGCACGTCGCGATCTCACGCGAGATCTTCACTCGCGCGGCCTTCGCCAGCTGATACACCAACTCTGCCGTTGCAGTAGCCCGCGGATCGATCCAATTCACGTGGGCAAAAGGGCGCCCGCTCGCATGATGATCGATGTTGATGAGAAATTGATTTTCCAGGCCTTCCAGCCGAGTTCTCTGCACACTGTCGCATTCCAGCAGGATCGCCGCCTCGTAGCGGCCATTCACTCGATCAGCCTGAACCACGCGGTCCGCAAAGGGCAAAGGCTGGTAGATGCGCGGCACCGGATCGTGCAACACGACCTCAGCCCGTTTTCCCAACAGGCGCAGAATCTGGCCACAGGCCAGGGCCGAGCCGATTGCGTCCCCGTCCGGACGAGCGTGCGATGTCAGAAGGAAGTGGCTACGCTGGTCGATTTGTCGCAGAACTTCGTCAAGCATGATCAGGCTCGCCGCTTGCTTTCTGCATTGCCGCGTTTTTTCGTGCGGCCTAACAACTCTTCAATCCTGGCTTCGTATAGATGGGAACGGTCGAGAATGAATAAAAGCTCCGGGGCGCGCCGGAGGTGCAGTTGTTCCGTAAGTTCGCGGCGAATGTAGCCGGTCGCGGCTCTCAGGCCTTCCATGGTTTCCGCGGCCTGCTCGTCGTCGCCCTCAACCACCACCAGCACCTTGGCAGACTTCGAGTCCTCGGCCAGGTGCACTTCGCTGACGTTCACCAGCCCGATTCTCGGATCGCTCAGTTCGCCCTCAAGAATCGTTTCGATTTCCTCGCGCAGAGCTTCGCTTAATCGTTCCCGATGATATTTTTGCCCGCGCCGTTCCAAGCGGAGTACCTCAGAGTAAAACGAATGAGAATATCAGACTTTATCCTGCCGGGGGAGGATGGCCGAACACAGCAGGCGTCACATCCAGCTAGAAGAATTCCAAAAAGGAATCCGTCACTTCTGCGCCGCCATTGTTGGCAAGGCGCACGGCCCGTCGTTCCACGTTTTTCATCAGGCCGTCGAGATAGTCCCGCGAGTCGGAAACGCTCACGACCCCAATCGTCGCGCGATTCCAAAGACCGTTGGCATCCAGTTCCGCCACCGAAACATTGAAACCCGCGCGCAACCGGTCTTTCACGCTGCGCACCACCTGGCGCTTGTCTTTCAGAGAGTGCGCAGCTTCGATGCTCAGCTCGAGCGTGAGAAATGCAACCGGCATCTTCTTAGTTTCAGCTCCCAGATCTCAGCCAAACATCTCTCAGGTGTAACTGGGAACTGACAACCGAGAACTGAGAACTGCACTTACGCAATCACCTCAGCTGCGATCCGCTCGGTCACGAACGCCTCGATCACATCACCCACCTTGATGTCGCTGTAGTTGGCGATCGAAATACCGCATTCCATGCCGTTGCGAACTTCGCTGGCATCGTCCTTGAATCGCCGCAGCGAACCGACCTTGCCCTTGAAGACAACAACGTTGTCCCGCAGCAAACGCACTTCGGAGTCGCGCTTGATCAACCCATCCACAACCTGACATCCGGCGATCGTGCCCACCTTCGGGATGCGGAACGTCTCGCGAACGTCGGCGCGGCCCTGATAAGTCTCCTTGATCGTCGGCTCGAGCAGTCCGGTCATGGCGCGCTTGATCTCGTCTTGCAGTTCGTAAATGATCGAGTGCAGGCGGATGTCGACCTTGTCCTGGTCAGCAAGTTCCTGAGCCTTACGCTCCGGACGAACGTTGAAGCCGATGATGATCGCATTCGAAGCGGACGCCAGCAGCACGTCCGACTCCGTGATCGCACCCACGCCGGAACGCAGGACCTTCAGGCGCACCTTTTCGTTCGAAAGCTTCGAGAGCAAGTCCGTGAGGACTTCGACCGACCCGCCCACGTCGCCCTTCAGAATGATGTTGAGCTCTTTCGTGCCGGCGGTCTTCAATTGCTCGGCAAGACCTTCGAGCGAAACGCGGGAACTCTTGGCCAGTGCGGCCTCACGAGCTTTCTGCTCGCGGTACTCAGAAATTCCGCGCGCCTTGTCTCGATCCGCAACCACAACAAACTGATCGCCCGCCTGCGGCAGACCTTCCATGCCGAGGATCTCGACCGGCGTCGACGGCGGAGCTTCTTCGAGCTGCGCACCACGATCGTCGAACATGGCACGAACTTTGCCGTACACGTTGCCCACGACGAAGTTGTCGCTGGCGCGTAGAGTCCCGTCTTGCACGAGAACAGTCGCGACCGGCCCGCGGCCGCGGTCGAGCTTGGCCTCGAGCACAACGCCGCTTGCCGAACGCTGGGGATTCGCGCGCAGTTCCTGCAGATCCGCTACCAGGCAGATCATTTCCATCAGCAGGTTGAGGTTTGTTTTCTTCTTGGCGGAAACATCGACGAACACGGTCGTCCCGCCCCAGTCTTCCGGCATCAGGCCACGATCGGCGAGTTGCTTCTTCACGCGATCGGGCAGCGCCTCCGGCTTATCGATCTTGTTGACCGCAACGATAATCGGAACCTCCGCGGCATGCGCGTGATCGATCGCTTCGAGAGTTTGCGGCATCACGCCGTCATCCGCGGCTACCACCAGGACCACAATGTCGGTGGACTTGGCGCCACGCGCGCGCATGCGCGTGAATGCTTCGTGACCGGGCGTATCGAGGAACACAATCTCGCGGCCGTACGCTGGAGATTCCTTGTCCTGAATTTGCACTTTGTACGCGCCGATGTGTTGCGTAATGCCACCGGCCTCGCCCTCCGCCACGCTCGAAGAACGGATGGAGTCGAGCAACGTCGTCTTGCCGTGGTCGACGTGACCCATGATCGTGACGACCGGGGGACGCGGAATTGCTTCGGTCGCGCCTTCCTCACCGGCACCGGCCGCATCGGCGATTTCCTTCTGCGCCTGCTCTTCAAAGCTGATCACGTTCGTATCGGCTCCGAAGAAGCGCGCCATCTCGCTGGCCAGTTCCGCATCGAGCGTCTGGTTGATGGTGGCGAACACTCCGCGTGCGAGCAGTCGCGCGATCAGATCCTTTGCGCGGATGTCGAGCTTCTCCGCGAGATCCTTAACGCTGATGCCTTCCGTGATCGTGATGCTGCGCGTGATCGGCTGCGGCTCATTCGACAACGAGAGACGCGGCGGCGGGACATAGCCCTTCATCGGGCCTTCCTTCACACCGCGCGGCACGTAGCGCTGTCCCGGACGTCGAGAAGGACCGCCGGGTCGGCTTCCTGGACGCGTCGGCCCAGGAGGCGCCATCGGCGCTCCAGGTCCAACTCCGAGCGGCCGGGCTCCCGTAGGAGACTGCCGCGTCGGATGCATCGGACGCCGCTCTCCCGGGCGCAATGGCGGACGAGGCGCTCCAGGCATCTGAGGCCGCGGACGCTGGAAGATCGGTTGTCCGGGCACAGGACGTCCCGGCGCAGGCCGCATCGTCGAACCAGTCTGAACACTCGGCTGAACCGGCTTCGGCGGTGGAGCCTTGTAGACAGGCCGCGGTCCGGTTTGCGGGACGATCATGCGCGGCGGCGGAGTCGTCGGAGCTGCTGGTCTTGCCGGAGCAGCCGCGACCGGCTGCGGCGGCGGTGCACTCTGTGGCGGAGGAGCTACGACAGCCGGCGGAGGCTGGACGTTCATCTCCGCGGCTGGTGCTGGAGGCGACGGTGGCGTCGGTGGCGTCGCCGGACGAGCAGGCGGTGCGGGTGCCGCAGGCATCGTCGCCGCCGGCGTTGCTGCCGGAGCAGCAGGCTTCGGAGGTGGAACCACAGCCGGCGCGGGTGGACGAACAATCGGCGCCGGGGGCCGCGTGGTCTGCGGCGTGATGAAACGCGGGGCCGGCGGCGGAGGCGGTGCGGGCTTCGCTGCCGGAGGCGGCGTCGCAGGCGCAGTGGTTGCCGCAGGCGGAGCGGCTGCTACCGGCTTGGCTTCAACTGTCGTGGGATGAGGAACCGGCGGACGCGGCGGTGCTGCAGGCGCAACCGACGTGGCGGCCTGCTGTTTCTGTGTGATCAGCTTCAGGACGTCGCCTGGCTTGGAGATATGCGACAGATCAATCTTGGTCTTAATTTCGTCAGCCTCGCGCCCGGATCGCGATGTGCGCGACGGCGAACTCGCTTCGGCGGAAGCACGGAAGTGGGCCCGCACCTTTTCCGCCTCATGGTCCTCGAGCGAACTGGAGTGCGTTTTCTTCTCGGTGACCCCAACTTCGGTGAGAACATCAAGGATGGCCTTGCTCTTGACTTCCAGTTCTCTGGCCAGATCGTTGATTCGAATCTTACTCATCTACCCTTTCTTTGCCCCGCCCCTGCTCCCTAAGTCTTCATAGCAACCTCGCGGAGTCAGCGTTGCACACCGCCCAGCCGCTCACGCGACCAGCGCGGAAAATCGCGGTCATTCTTTTGGTTCGGCGGAAGTTTCTTCTTCTCCGCCCTCGGCTTCCGCGGCTAAATCCTCTACGGAACCTGGCTCCGTCTCCTCAGCCGCTGCAGCAACTTCCTGATTTTCGCCTTCGATCGGCGGTTCTGCGGCGACCTCTTCCCCGGCCACCTCTTGCGCTTCACCCTCGGGCAACGGGGTGCCTTCGCCGCCTTCAAGGCTGGAAAAGTAATTATTGACCGCCAAACTGATTTTTTCCACAGTTTTAGGGCCAATTCCCTCGATTGCCTCAAGTTGCTCGGGAGTCATGTCGGCTAGCGCTTCCACCGTAGTAATCCCGGCAGCTGCCAGCTTTTCGATCAATCCCTCGCCCAGCCCAGGAACACTCTCCAAAGGCGTAGCTGTCTGCGAAGTGAGAGCCGACATCTGCTGCTCGACTTCCTGCCGCTTTTCTTCCTCGCTCTTGATGTCGATCTTCCAGCCCAGCAGCTTGGCCGCGAGCCTTACGTTCTGGCCCTTCTTGCCGATGGCCAGCGACAACTGCGTGTCATCGACCACGACTTCGAGGTGCTTTTCTCCCGGATCGATCACCGTGACCCGGCTGACCTTCGCGGGCTGCAACGCCTTTTCGGCGAATGTCACCGGATCTTCGTGATACTCGATGATGTCGATCTTCTCGCCGCGCAACTCGCGGATAATCGACTGCACCCGCATGCCTTTCATGCCGACGCAAGCGCCGACCGCGTCCACGTCCTTGTCTTTCGACATGACGGCGATCTTCGTGCGTTCTCCGGCCTCACGCGCTATGGCGCGGATCACGACGGTTCCGTCATAAATTTCCGGAACTTCTGTCTGGAAGAGGTGCTGCACCAGTTCCGGTGCCGCGCGCGAAACCACGACCTGCGGCCCCTTTGAGGCCTTCTCCACGCGCGCAATAATCACGCGTACACGCTCGCCGATTGCAAACGACTCCAGCCGCGACTGTTCCTTGCGGGGCATGCGCGACTCGGCCTTGCCGATATCGAAAATGACATCGGGTCCCTCGACGCGCTTCACGGTCGCGTTCACGATTTCACCGACACGCGAAATGTACTCGTTGTAAACGGTGTCGCGCTCAGCTTCGCGGACCTTCTGGAAGATCACCTGCTTCGCGAGCTGCGCAGCAATACGGCCCAGAATCCCTTCTGTCACCTTCGGAATCTGCAACTCTCCGCCGACCTCAACCTTGGGATCGACCTTGCGCGCCTCCTCGAGCGTCACCTGCAGCAGTGGATCTTCCACCTGCTCGGGGCTCTCGACCACGGTCTTTACCGCGAACGCACGAATCTTGCCGGTATCTTTGTCCAGTTCAGCCCGGAGGTTTTCCTGCGTCTTGTAGTATTTGCGGGTGGCGACAACGATCGCGTCTTCCACCGCACTTACGACAATCTGCGGATCAATTCCCTTTTCCCGGCTCAGTGCGTCGATCGTGTTATAGAGCTCGCTTGCCATAATGAAAAAGTCCCGATAAAGCTGACCTCTGGATAACAAGTTTCAAGGTTTCGAGTTTCGGGACCATCACTTCACGCCGAAAACCGTTACCGTACCGGCTTGAAACTCGAAACATGAAACTCGAAACTTAGATCTCTGGCACCAGATTCGCCTTTTCAACGTTGGCGAATTCGATCTCGACCTTCTGGTCCGCTTCCTCCGCGGGCCGGTGCTTTCTGCGGGCCGCGCTCAAGTCGAGCGTCAAGCGACCGTCACGAAAGCCTTCCAGCCGCCCTTCAAAATGCCGGTTGCCATTGATCGGATTTCGCGTCATCAACTTGACGCGATTCCCAGCGAACCGTTCGAAATCGGCGGCGCGCGTCAGTTTGCGATCCAACCCTGGCGACGAAACCTCCAGCGTGTAGGTGGCACCAGGTACTGCGTCCTCCACGTCGAGGATGGTCCCAAACTCGCGGCTGAAGTTCGCGCAATCTTCGTGCGTAACCCCTGCTGGCTTATCGATGAACACGCGCAGCATGCGACTCTTGCCGCCACCCCGGAACTCGATGTCTACGACCTCGAGCCCGCTGGAGGAAGCCACCCGGTCCGCGATTCCGCGCACCTTCGCTTCGTCAAATGCCATGGATCCAGTAACTTGCGAGCTTTCCGCCGCCTCACATTCAGCCGCAAACTAAAAAGTGGGCTTGCGCCCACTGGTGTGCTTCGCCAAATGCTGGTACTACACAACAGTTTCCAATACTCGAATATACGCCGGTCCTTGGGAAAAGACAAACGGCGGGCCGGGCTTGGGAAAGGCTATATCGGCCGCCGGAAACAGCTCTTCACCGCCCAAAACGCAACCCGGAACGTTCTACTGCAACCCGGATTGCGTGAGTTTCTCTGCACAGTACGGATTCTTGCTGGCTCCGTTCGCACCGGTTGCGCAGTTCTGGCCGTTCACGCCACCTAGGGCGAGCGTTGTGAAATAGATGTTGGTTCCACCATTGGATAGTTGATTGTCGACGATGATCCCACTCGTTCCGCCGAGCGCGTGCGGCGCCGTCACGCAGCTTGAGGTCGGGGGAGTTCCGCAGCTGGGTTGGGAAGCTGTAGTGGTCAGGGTGGAACTCTCGACAAACCCATCTCCGGTCCCACCCAATCCGAAGAACATGCGGTCCGTCGTGCCGTTGTAGAACTCGGTTAAGGGCGAACATTCGTCCGACCGTGCACTGTTCAGATTCCAGCCTGTTGCTCCAGTGGATGTGATCAGGTGATTGCTATCGAACGGAAACATATACATCCGGGAAAGCCAGGTCCCCTTTCCTGAGGCTTGAACGAAGCCGCAAGCCAGGATGTGTCCGCCGGTCGTCCCATTGATCCAGAACTGATTATCAAAGGTGCCACTGTGCACGTTTCCCGTTGTGCAGTCGCCTGTTGGCTGGCCGCCTGTATTGGTTGCCGAGCCCATATCCACCGTGGTGCAGGCTGGTGACGACGTGGTAGTGCACGAACCTGATGCGAAGTTGACAGGCAACTGACTCACCGCTCCGCCTATGCCAATAACGTTGCTGCAACCCGTAAAGGCAAAGACTTGGTCTATGGCCGGATTGGCCGAATCATTCACAACGATCGGCGGATCCACCACACCGATTCCCGGACCGTTATTGCCAACCCAGCCCACGGCAACCGTTGCAGCCGTCGCCTTTGCGGGCGTCGTCAGATTAATTGCGTAAAGATAACCATTCGCGTCGCCCATGAAAATTCGATTTGCGTTGTCGTCCACAATTGGGTCGGTCACAACGCTCGAGATGATGGGGTTTTTCACGACCGCGACCGGCCAATTCGCGTCGGACGCTACAACCGGCGCTCCCCCGCCGAACACCGGAGATATCTTGTAGAGCTTCCCGTCATCTGTTCCCACGTACGCGATGTCGGCCGTGTAGTCGATCCATGGAGACGAATCCGTATTCGTTCCGCCAAACACCGCACTCGTTGTCATGCAGCCTGGAGTTGTGGGCGTCGTGCAACTCGAAGGCGTTTGGGGAGCAAGAACAGTGCCCACTGGGAGCGATGTCGGTAACACAAGCACGTGAAAGTAAGATCCGCCGGTGGCGCTCTCCACGAATGCTACTTTCGTGCCATCGGCTGAAATGGTCGGCGAGGTTCGAATTTGTCCGCCATGGGTTAAGGTGTTGTACGCGAACGCCACTACCGGCGTCCCGTTGTTGCACTTTGGACTCGCCTCCGTATAGAGATTATTGATCCCGACCAGATTCGCCTGCGTACCCGAGACCGTCAGTCCAAAAACCACGTAGTCGCTGCAACTCTCGGTGCTTACATCGAAGCGATATTTCGCCGGGAATTGATTCTGCGGCACGAATCCATTTTCCAACGACACTGCCCAGTCCACCTTCATCGCGTGCTTTAGCCGCCGAGGGTGCCGTCTCCCTTCTTCAATGGCCACCTCCCGCATGACCCGGTTGTAGACATGCCGCGGTTCGCGCGACCCTGCGGACAACGGATCTTTTCCGCTCTCTCCAGTCATGATCAGATGGCGGAAACTCCAGTCCTGCGGATAACCCAGGTGTGGGTGAGTTGTGTCAACGTCTCTTTGTAGATCTCCATCCGGCGTCTGCGCGTGGACAGCCGCAAAGAGCACGACTAACGTGATCGATAGCAGTTCGAATCGTCTGACGAATCTCATAAATCCAACTCTTTTGAATGCTCGCGGCATTTCGCGCCAGTGGGAGCCTTGCTGGCAACACAAAATTCATGCGTGCAGGAAGCTTATGCAAGTGTACGGTTCTGTTTTGATTCCTAGTGTCGCTTTCGGGGAAGCCTCGGTCACTATCGTAACCAAGTGAGCGCGCGTTGCCGCATTTCTACACAACACGACAATAATCGCCGGGCTGCGGAACGAATTGGGCATCGAAACAGAACGGGAAATACTCGTGCGTTAACTTTATCGTTAACAGATACTTGATCACGAACTTCGTCGCCGGAAGCGGCAATGACCCTGCGTCGCGTTTATTTTTCCACACGCCAGCGCCATCGTTTCGAAAACACGTTCAAACCGGAATTCCGGCTTCCGATAAGGCTTTCGCCCAGTCTCGGTCTCCGCCTTCGAGGGTGGCCCATGAGTCTTCTCGACATTGCTCATCCGAATGCGTACGTCCCCCTCCATTTTCATTGTAGGTAGACATGCCCAATATCTGATGCGCCGATTTCGTTATCTGGTTAACGGTTGAGATACCCCAAAAACCGCGTTGGACGCGACGTTATAGAAAAACACCTAACCCGATCAGGGCGCCTTTGTGGGTACGTGCGCAGTAGTAGTCGAGGCGTCTTTGATTGCCTGCATTTGCCACTTCCCTCTCGTCGTCCCTAAAATAGAAAAAACTCCGATCTCCTGAAAAAATCTATGATCCATTTTCCCGTTCCTGAGGCGCTTACCTTCGACGACGTTCTTCTGCTTCCGAACCGTTCTGACGTTGTCCCCGCGCTGGCGAATACCCAGACCCAGCTGACCCGCAATATTCGACTCAATATCCCGATCGTCAGCGCGGCCATGGACACGGTGACACGATCCCACATGGCCATCGCGCTCGCGCAGCAGGGTGGGCTCGGCATCGTCCATCGCAATCTCACGGTCGAGGAGCAAGCCAACGAAGTCGACAAGGTCAAGCGCTCGGAGAGCGGCATGATCGTCGACCCGGTCACCATGTCCCCAGATGCGAAGGTCTCCGACGCTCTGGACGTCATGCGCAAGTACAAGATCTCCGGCGTCCCAATTACTCAGGCGGATGGACGGCTGGTCGGCATCCTCACCAATCGCGATCTGCGGTTTGAGACCCGCTTCGACATTCCGATTCGCAACGTCATGACCAAGGATCACCTGATTACCGTTCCTGTAGGTACGACGCTTGAGGAAGCGGAAAAAATCCTTCACGAGCACCGCGTCGAAAAGCTGCTCGTGGTCGACGACAAGTACAACCTCAAAGGCCTCATCACCGTTAAGGACATCCAGAAGAAGCTGAAGTATCCGAACGCCGCGAAAGATTCGCAGGGGCGGCTGCGGGTGGGCGCCGCCATCGGCGCAACCGGAGATTTCCTGGAACGCGCCCAGGAACTGGTGAAAGCAAAAGTCGACGTGGTCGCGATCGACAGCGCTCACGGTCACTCGTCACGTGTGCTCGACGCAATCCGGGCCGTGAAAGCGAAGTTGTCCGACGTGGACCTGCTCGCCGGCAACGTAGCCACTTTTGATGGAGCGTGCGAACTGGCCCGTGCCGGGGCTGACGGCATCAAGGTGGGAATCGGTCCAGGTTCGATTTGCACGACCCGCATAGTAACCGGCGCCGGAGTTCCGCAGATCACGGCAATCGCCGAAGCTTCGCGCGCCACAAAAGATTCGCACGTGCCGATCATCGCCGATGGCGGCATCAAGTACTCCGGAGACATCACAAAAGCGCTCGCCGCCGGGGCCAGCGTCGTCATGATCGGCTCACTCTTCGCTGGAACAGACGAGAGCCCGGGCGAGTTGATCCTCTATCAAGGCCGCACGTTCAAGTCATATCGAGGGATGGGGTCGCTGGGCGCGATGGCGCAAGGATCGAGCGAACGGTACTTCCAGAGTACAGATGAGGCTTCCACGGCCATCCCAGGCTCAGCATCCGACGCCGACGGAAATCGCCTGGCCAAGCTCGTCCCAGAAGGCATCGAAGGACGTGTTCCTTATCGTGGATCCGTTTCGATGATCGTTCATCAGATGGTGGGCGGCCTGAAGTCCGGCATGGGTTATTGCGGGTGCGCGACCATCGCTGACTTGCAGCAGAAAACGCGTTTCGTTCGCATCAGCAATGCTGGCCTGCGCGAGAGCCATGTCCATGATGTCCTCATCACCCGCGAAGCGCCGAATTATGCTCTTGAGTAGGCGCGCCGGAACCTTGAATCGCAAAGGCGCACACGCGAAACGCCCTTGAGCGCAAACCCCACATCAAACTTCCGCAGAAGCGTCTGGATAGCCTGGCTGTGGGTTCTCCTGTGGCTCGGCGTCATCGCGATCGAGTCCACGAACTATCTTTCCTCCGCGAACACTGGCCGGTTCCTGTATCCACCCTTGCATTTCCTGTTCGGTGTCGATCCTGTCAGATTTCTCACTTGGCATTTTCTGCTGCGCAAAGGCGGCCACGTCTTTGGCTACGGAATGTTGAGTTGGCTGCTGTTCCGCGCCTTGCGCGTGACGGCGTTATCCAGTCGGGATCCAAACTGGTCCATGGCATGGTCGCTCCTGGCGGTCGCCGGCACCGCCTTCGTCGCCAGCATGGACGAATGGCACCAATCGTTCCTGCCCTCTCGCACGGGAACGATCCACGATGTACTGCTCGACACGACGGCCGCACTGGTGATCCAGATTCTTGTGTTTCTACTGGTACAAGTCCGGAAGAAGAGAGCCAGCGCGGTCCCGGCGGATGGCCCTGATCCGGTCAGCCCTTCGGACCAGAGTTCCAACGACAAACTGACGACTCACTTCAGGTAATCATCAAACCACTTCACAGTACGCTCCACCACTTCTCGGCGGTGTTCCGGCTTGGCGAAGACATGCCCCTCGTGCTCGTAGACAACGAATTGATTCTCGACACCTAAGGTCTTCAGTGCGTGCCAGAACTCATAGGATTGAGGCGAAGGACATTCGCCATCGCTGTCGCCTACTTGAATGAGCGTGGGTGTCTTCACGTTCTTGATGAACGTAATCGGTGAGCTCTTCGCATAAACGGCTGGATCGTCGTACACCGAGGCTCCGAAGAACGGAATCATCCACTGATCGATGAGATTCTCGCCATAGTAGCTCTGCCAGTCGGCAATGCCCGCACCCGCCATCGCCGCTTTGAAGCGGTTCGTTTGTGTGACTCCCCACATGGTCATGAAGCCGCCGTAGCTCCAACCTGTTAGTCCAAGACGCTGGGGATTGATGGGCGCAACGCGCAGCGCCTCGTCCACTCCAGCGAGGATGTCGCGAAAATCTCCGTAACCGAAATCTTTCACGTTGGCTTGCGTGAACTTCTCCCCCTGCCCAAAGCTCCCGCGTGGGTTCGGCTCCAGCACGAAATAACCACTCGCTGCTAAAGCAGGCGCAAAATTGAATGAGCTGGGCCAGTGCGACTGCACGGCCGCCCCCGGACCACCGTGAACCTGAACCACCATCGGATACTTCTTGGTCGAATCCACGTTAGGCGGAGACAGAAGCCAGCCCTGCACGTCGTACCCGTCGCTCTTCCAGCGCAGGCTTTTTGCCTCGCCCCATGCCGGCTTCGCGTCGGCGTTAAGCCGGGTAACCTGATTCCAGGCGCCAATCGGCCCAGCCCATACTTCCGGGGCGTGGCTGTACGAGCTCCGAATCACCGCTGAGAACTGGCCATCCCGCGAAATCGACACGTTCGTCCCCCAACCCTGCGCGGTAAGATCCTCGGCACCACGCCATAGCGTCTTGAGATTTTCGCTTTTCGGATTGAGGAGCCCAACCGCTGCGTCGCCCTCTACAACCTGCCCGATGACCAATTCGCCGCCATTTGTCCAGTGAAGTGAACTCGCGGAAGCCTTCATCCCCGGCGTCAAATTCCGCAGGTCTCCGCCTTTGGCGCCGATGGTGTAAACGTCGCCGCCGACGCTCGGCTCATCGCTCATCAAGCCGCCGATGAACGCGATCGTTTGTCCGTCCGGTGACCAGGCGGGATTCGTAATCTGCAGTGGAGGTTTGTACAAAGACTTCATCGCTCCGCCCGTGGAATCCACGGTGTAGAGCTGCGCGATGTACCAATTGTTATCTCCGTTGCCCGGAGCAGCGATGACGGCGAATCGTTTTCCATCGGGCGACCAGTCATATTCGTAAACGTACATGTCGGGCGGCGAGATCTGGCGAAGCTCACCGCTAGTAACATCGACGAGCGCCAGGCGTTGTTCCGTTACCGCTTCCTTGATCTCACCGGTTTGCGGTGTCTCGGCCACCAGAGGGCCGGCGGCGCGCGTCGCATTTTCTGTGAAGAGCACCGCGATGGTTTTACCGTCGGGCGACCACCCGGGCAGATCCAGAAAGCCCGTAACGTTGCTCAGTTTTTTCGGAGGAGCATCTGTCAGGTCGGAAATGTAAAGCTGGCTCTGCCCCGATTTTGCTGCGTCCGAGAGGAATGCCAATCTCTGGCTATCCGGCGACCACGCGATGTTTCCTTCCGCGGCGAAACCAGAACCTGCCGCCGTAATTCGCTTTGCCGGTTCGTTGCCGGCACGAACCGGAGCAACGAATATCGCTGTACTTCCGCCATCAGCGCTTTCGACCCAGGCCACATTCTGACCGTCGGGAGAGATCGCAGTCTGTTCAAACCGCTTCGTTGCCGTGAGCGCCCGCACGACGCTGTCGAGATCGGGACGAGGCTTGCTCGCCGGCGGTTGTGCGTATACCAAAACCGAAAGAAACGAAAAAAGAAATGCGGAGAGCAACAGCTTTTCGCGGATTCCCATTGTCATTGGTTTGCTCGGGCGGCAGCATACGATTCGTGCTGCAAAAATGCAATTCCCGGCTGCCGATCGAACTGCCCGACAGGTCACCTCAAAACTGGCAAGAAGGGAGTGGGACTGAGAGCTTCAATCCTGCTAAGGAAATGACAAATCGCCGAAGAGTTAGTAGAGGGCGTCGTACTTCGTCACATCCCACACCGGACCTTTTTTCTACAATGTTACAGAGAGTAGTCCAGTGTAGGTTGTGCTATCGCCGGGTGTGTTCAGGCGCTTGCCGCGGTACTGCAGGATGCGCAATGGCGGCTGGTCTTCCCAGTCCACCAGTTGCCAACCGATCAACGGATGTTTCGCTTCGGAGTCGCAGATGAGCGCCGCATATTTCCTGCGATAGTCATGCTCCCATTCGGCGAGTTCTTCGGTGCACTTGCCGTCTTTCATTCCACGGATGAAAGACGCCGCAGCCTTTTCCGATGTTCGATCCCGAAGCGGATTCAGTTCAATCGAGTTCGGGATCCCGGTCAATGTGTCTCGGTCGGGCGACTTTGACAGGACCGGTCCTTGGCTATTCAGCCAGGCGAGATACCCCAGAAACACCAACACGAGCAACGCGCCCGCGCCAACTGCGATGTAGAGCTGTGTCCTGGTGAATCCCATTAGCGGCCAATAGTGTAGGAATGATCACAGAGGTCAACAAGATTACGGCGGACAGGCACCGCCGGACATGTACCGTTGGACAAGGAAAGAACAACTACCGTCCCTAAGCATAAAGGTCATCGCACAGCATAATGAAGAAGTCCCGTATCTCGTTTCCGCATTTCGCCGCCTAGAGACCAGAGCCGAGAGCCCAGCGCCGAGAGCCGAGAGCCCAGCATCTAGAGCCCGAGTCCCGAGCCTGCTAAGATCGTTTCTTACTCTTCACGACTGCCGGGAGCCACTCCACTCATGTCTGCATCCGATGTACCTTCGACGCGTACCCGTGTCGTTCGCGAGCCGCAACGCGCCGTTTACGACCGGGAAGCCGTCTATCGCATCCTCGATGAAGCCTTCATCTGCCACGTCGGCTTCGTCGTTGACGGCCAGCCCTTCGTCATCCCCACATCCTACGGCCGCTCGGGCGACACCCTCTACATCCACGGCTCCGCTGCCAGTCGTATGTTGCGCAATCTCGACCAGGGTATTCCCCTCTGCGTCACGGTCACGTTGCTCGATGGGCTCGTTCTGGCGCGCTCGATTTTCAATCACTCGATGAATTACCGCTCCGTTGTGATTTTAGGCGCGGCGAAGGTCGTCACAAATCCAGAAGAAAAGCTGGCGGCTTTGCGCACACTCTCCGAACACATCCTGCCTGGACGCTGGGCCGAATCGCGCCAGCCCAACGAAAAAGAACTGAAGGCAACCTTTGCGCTCCGCCTACCGATCAACGAATTTTCGGCAAAAGTTCGTCAGGGGCCGCCCATCGACGACGAAGAAGACTACGCCTTCCGCACCTGGGCTGGGATCGTTCCTCTGAACATCGTGCCCGGGAATCCAGTCCCCGACGAGGGCTGCGATCCGGGCCTTCCTGTTCCCGTGTACGCCAGCTCGTATTCGCGCACGCGGACCGATCGCTGAATTCCTGTTCGAGCTTGGGGGTTACCTACCAGAACTGCTGACTCCGCCCTGCATTCCGATCTTGGCGGGATCAGATTCTGTGGGTCTTCCAGGCGCGGCAAGAGGAAAGGCACGGCGGATGCGTGGGGACCCTTCAGCTTCGCCAGGGCGGGACGCCCCGTCGATCCATCATCAAAAATTACTAACTCGAAGTGTAAAAGTATAGGTCGCAACCGCGATATATCCGCGCCCTACGTCGTGGACGGCCTAGTTACAAAAACTTTACTATTCGCGCAACTCCCGTCCGCTCAGCAACCTGAAGGCCTATTCCACGAAAGAAAGCACAAAACATTACCTCGGTTACATTCCTCTCTGTAAGTCCTTCGCACACAATCGGCAAAAGTTCACGTGTGGGGTTTGGAATTTGTTTTCATTTTGCAATTTCGAGGGCCTGCGCCGCAAGTGGCAGAGAGTCCTGCCGCGCCTGCTGGCCGTTGTGTTGTTGCAGTGCTTCGCACCTCCTCGTGCAATCACGCAGACGGCGCCTTCGGAGAAACCGGTACCAATTCTCAGCGGGACGGCGGGCTTTCTCACTTACGTGAATGGCGGGCAGACGCTGCTCGATACGCAAGTCAATCCCGTGATCCTCGTGCCGCTCGGCGAAAAGTGGCTCGTGGAATCGCGTGGCGAGTTCGAGGGGCAGTTCCAGCATCAGCCGAGCGGATCGTTCGGCGGCCCGGTCGATAAGCATCTCGACTACTTACAAGCCGACTACATTGCGAATCCTTATGTGACGGTCACAGCCGGGCGATTTCTAACACCCTTTGGAATTTTTAATGAGCGCCTCTATCCCGAGTGGATTCGCGCGCTGCAGCCCGATCCGCTGATCCTGCCGATCTCCACCGCTTCGAGTGACGGGGCGATGCTGCGAGGGGGATTTCCGGTGAGCGCCGCGGCAGACGTGAATTATGCCGCGTACGTTTCGGTGACCAGCATTGGGGTAAGTGGAGTGGAGTCGGAGCGGCACGTCGGGGGGCGAGCCGGGATTTTCCTGCCGGGGCCACGGCTGGAAGTTGGGGCGTCGTGGCAGAAGGTGCTCCAAGACGACCGCAAGAATGCGTTCGGCGTTCACATGGCGTGGCAGCCGAAAGCCGTGCCGTTGAGCATGCATTCGGAATTCGCGCGGTCGAATCAGGGGAGCGGTTACTGGATTGAG
>Ga0210386_10000161_pt1 | contig 57307 bp, 49 predicted proteins | sample IncBWH32OmetaG_FD_160091 | JGI IMG/M metagenome (GOLD analysis project Ga0210386, IMG submission 160091) | Forest soil microbial communities from Barre Woods Harvard Forest LTER site, Petersham, Massachusetts, United States - Inc-BW-H-32-O ...
GTGATCGAGACCGTCTCGGTAAAAGACAAGGATGGCAAACCTATAGAGAATTTGACCGCCAAGGATTTCACGGTTACCGAGGACGGCGTACCGCAGACCATCCGGTTTTTCGAATATCAAAAACTACAGGATGCCGCGCCCGAGGCGGCCGGCACATCGCTGTCCACGCAGGCTGCGCCGTTCCCCAAGCTGCCCAAAAGTCAAATCACCACCGAGACGCCCGGAAATATGAAGTATCAGGACCGCCGCTTGCTGGCACTCTATTTCGACATGAGCGCCATGCCCGAACCCGATCAGTTGCGCGCCTTCACCGCGGCACGCACTTTCATCCAAAAGCAGATGACGCAGTCCGATCTGATGGCTCTGATGGTCTACCAGTCAGGTGCGGTACAGATCTTGCAGGATTTCACAAATGACCGTGACCGATTGCTCAGTATCGTCGAAACCTTGATCGTAGGTGAAGACCAGAATTCCGGCGACACCGCCGATGACGCCAGTTCCGCCGACACCGGCGCAGCCTTCGGCCAGGATGATTCCGAATTCAACATCTTCAATACCGACCGCCAGTTGTCCGCTCTTCAGACCGCCGCGAAAATGTTGGGATCGCTCAGCGAGAAGAAGGCGCTCATCTATTTTGCCAGCGGGCTGCGCTTGAACGGCGTCGATAATCAGGCGCAATTGCACGCTACCATCAACGCCGCCATCCGAGCTGGCGTTTCGTTCTGGCCCATCGACGCGCGCGGTCTGGTCGCGCAGGCGCCTTTGGGCGACGCTGCTCATGGATCGCCCGGCGGTATCGCCATGTACACGGGAGCTTCCGCAGGCGCGCTAACTTTCAGGTTTCAGCAATCGCAGGACACGCTGTGGGCGCTGGCCGCGGATACGGGCGGCAAGGCTCTGCTCGACTACAACGACCTGACGAAAGGAATGACGCAAGCCCAGCAAGCCATCTCGAGTTATTACGTGATCGGCTACTACGCCAGCAACGCCGCCCTGGATGGCAAGTTCCGCCGGGTGAAGATCTCGCTCAATAATGGCTTGGCCGCCAACATCGAATTTCGTCAGGGCTACTTCGCAGGCAAGCAGTTCGGCAAGTTTACAGTCGCCGAAAAGGAGCGGCAGCTCGAAGATGCGCTCCTGTTGGGCGATCCAATCACCGAACTGACCATTGCCGTCGAGGTGGATTATTTCCAGCTCAACCGCGCCGAGTACTTCGTCCCGCTGGTCGTCAAGGTTCCTGGCCGCGAGCTGGCGCTGGCCAAGCGCGGCGGCGCCGAGCATACGCTCCTCGACTTCATTGGCGAGATCAAGGACGACTTCGGCAGCACCGTCTCCAACGTCCGCGACAAAGTGGATATCAAGCTAAGCGATTCCACCGCCGCTGAGTTGGCCAAGCGGCCGGTTCAATATGACACCGGCTTTACGCTGCTTCCCGGCAAATATAAGATCAAAATCCTGGCCCGCGACGCCGAGACGGGGCGAATCGGAACCTACGAAACTCCCTTCGTGATCCCCAATTTGAATAAAGAGGACAAGCGGATTCCCATAAGCTCCGTGGTCTTGAGCAGCCAGCGCGTGGAGATGAAGGACGCGCTCTATAATGCCGCCAAAGATAAGGGGAAGGCCGAGAGCGTCAATCCACTGGTGCAAGAAGGCCAGAAGCTGATTCCCAGCGTGACGCGAGTCTTCAGCAAGAGCCGCGACATGTACATTTATTTGCAGGCTTATCAACCGACCGTTGAAAATGCCCAGCCGCTGGTGGCTTTCGTCACCTTCTATCGCGGCCAAGCCAAAGCGTTCGAGACCCCGCCGCTCCAAGTAACCGAGTCACTGAGTAACCGGTTGAAGACCACGCCTCTCAAATTCAGCCTCTCACTTAGTAAGCTGCCGCCGGGTCAGTATAACTGCCAAGTTACTATCTTGGATCCAAGCGGTCAGAAGGCGGCGTTCTGGCAGGCGCCGGTCATGCTGGTGCCCTAGTTCTCCGAAGGCTTCTCGGCGTGATCAATGATCGTGAACTCGACCGGCGCTTTCTTTTTTTCGAACTTGAATCCGAGCTGCTCTTGTACGGCCGTCAGGATTAATTCGCTGAAGTCGGGGCGAACGGGGCTGTCCGGACTTGGTGGCGCTGCGAATTGCATCGGATCCAGCGTGAAATCGAAGGATCCGGTAATACCTGTTTGATCTACAACGGGAGTGTGCAAAATATTCGACAAAGTATTAACCAGCCCCACGACACCGATCCTCTGAAAATTAATCTGTCCGCGCGCGCCTTGAGTAGACGTTGTTTGCTCTCCTTCCTTCGAAGGCTGAAGTTTAGGCGGGTTCTTTCCGACGAGGAGAGCATACACCTGCGTTTCTTTCGTTTCCTTATGGACCGCCAATTTGAATCGATCCTCTAGAAGCGATTTGATCATAAGCGTCCACTGTCCCGGCTCGATCCTCCCCTGGTCCATGTCGGCTTTGGCGACGATGTCAAATCGGTCTGAATCAATCCAGGCCGGCCCGCCCTGCATTTGGATGCGTCGAGGTTTGATACGCTTGCACGATGACATCCACCAAAGTGACGTTAGTCGCTGTGAAATGGCCGCCCGGTGCAAAGACAAACGGATTGATGTAGGTCGTTGGTCGGCCAGCATTGTTCGGCCTGATAGACGCCACTTCGAACTCGCGCCGCGGGGTTTGTGCAAGCATGACGCCGACACCGGCTGCGGTTCCGGCCACGGCCAGCAGCAATCGCCTAATTGTCGGATGGTCTCTCAGCATGGTCGATGACCAGGATTTCCACTGGCCCCTTTTGAGCCTCCAGCTTGAGCCCGAGTTGGTCCTGAATCGCCGTGAAGAGAGTGGGATCAGCAGGGTCAGGAGCCGATGGTATGGAATCTCGCGGATCAGAAGACGTTGGATCGGGCGCCCATTCCAGTTTGAAATCATAATGTGCAATCAGACCGGTACGATCCACCACCGGGCGCCCCATCTGCTGCGAAAGCACGTGCACCAACAACGAGAGAGGGGCATCTGTAAAGGTCAACTGGGTCCTCCTACGTCCGCTTACACCGCTGCTCCCCACCGGTGGTTTCGCTAGCTGAAGTTTCGATCCGTTCTTCCCAATGACCAGCGCATAGATGGGAAGTTCCTTGGTCTCGCGATGGATCGTGAGTTTGAACCGATCCGACAACAGCGCCTGAACCATCCGCTTGTCATCGTCCAGGCCCTTATGATGAGCGACGTCGTCCGGCGTCTTGGCAGTGACGTCGAATCCCGAGAAGCTAACCCAGGCCGGCCCGCCTGAAACCTGAAACATTTCGACGTCATATGCGAAGGCAATGAGCCGCTTTAGGCTGTGGTTCGTGGCAGCAAATCTAGCATTGCTGCGATGCAATGAATTATCGGGATTGTCGGGATCGCTGGGCTTGATAGACGCAACTTCGAACGCCAGTGGCGCCGGGGTTTGTGCTCGGTTAGGCGCCGAGTTCAGCAGGCCCAGCAGAACAGCCATCGCCCAGAAGCGGTTTCTGGCCGAGCTTTGCGACACAAATTCCGTACCTCCAACGACTTAGGGCAATCCGAATACGTACAACGCCTGGCCGCTTTGCGGAATCTTGATATCCGGCGCAATCGCCGCCGGCACGTTGCGCGGGCTGCCGCCGCCGAGCCCAGTCATCACTGCGATGTATTGCTTTCCGTCCACGCTGAACGTTACCGGGAAGCCCTGCACCGACGTGCCGAGCCGCGTCTCCCACAACATCTGGCCGGTTTTTACGTCGAGAACATGCACCCCGCGGTTGATGTCGCCGACTAGCACCCAACCGCCCGCGGTCGATAAAGCAGCCGTCAAAAACGGCGCGCGCTGCTCGTATTTCCAGGCCTCGTTCATGGTCTTCACGTCATAGGCCGCGAGCTTGCCGATGTTTCCGTTGGTGCCGGGCATCGGCAGAAATTTGCGGTCTGCGGCCCCGCCGGCGCCCCTTCCGTTAAAGTCCACTTCGCGCGCGGTGAAGTCCATGCACGACTGGCTGAGCGGCGCTATGATCAGACCGGTTGGAGGATTGTAGCTCATGGCTTGCCAATTCTTCCCGCCTTCCGTGCTGGGACAAACGTTGATCGGCTTGTTCATCTGCATTTCCAGAATATCGGTGCGATAGCGGGGCGTACCGGTCTTGGGATCGATGTGATCCCACACGGTCTGCTTCACCATTTCCTTGCTGCCCAGATATTGCCCAGTCTTCCGATCCAGCTTCCAGAGGATGCCCGCCTTGCCGGCGTTGAACGATACTTTCTGATCGCCGATGTCGACTAGAACACGTTCGAATACTTCGTCGAGGTCGAACGACTCGCCCGGCGCGTGTTGGAAATACCAGATCAACTTGCCGGTGTCCGGATTCAGCGCCACGGTGGAGTTGGCGTACAGCGTCTTATCGAACGGCGTCAGCTTGCGGCTGAGGAAATTCCAGGGCTTGGATTGCGCGACGCCCCAGTAAGTGATGTTGAGATCGGGATCGTAGCTGCCCGCCAGCCAGGTCTCGGCGCCCGCGCGATTATTCATCGGCAAATTGCCCCACGTATCGCTGCCGGGCTGCCCTTCCCGCGGAATCGTGTAGAACCGCCAGGCGCGCTGCCCGGTGTGGATGTCGAATGCGGAAATATAGCAGCCTTCGCCGTCGAAGCGCGCGCAGCCGGTCAAGCCCATCAGCACCTTGTCGCCAATGACGATGTCGCCGCTGGTTGAGACATGCGGCTTGTCGGACGCCGGCGTGTCCCAGAGAATCTGGCCGTTGCGGGCGTTGATCGCCACCATGTGGGCGTCGCTGGTGGACAGCAATACTTTGTCTTCAGCGATAGCGATGCTGCGGATTCCACCGTAACCCGGCGCCTGATCCGGACCGGCGCGCGTCTCCCAAATCAGATCGCCTGTCCTGGCATCCAGCGCCTGAACGATGTTGCTGGGGCTGGCCAGATAGATGATCCCGTTGTGAACGATGGGCGTGGTCTGATTCGCCCCGGAGTCGTTCATGGCCCAGGTCCACTTCAACTGCAGTGTTCGTACGTTGTCGCGCGTGATCTGATTCAGCGGACTATAGCTCCATCTTTGGTAGTTGCGCCCGAAGATGAGCCAGTCCTCCGGAGGCGGATTCCTTAGCATCTCTTTGGTCACAGGGACGTAGTTCTTGACTTCGCCCGCAACGTTGACGCCGTGAGTTGCTGCCACGCCGCCTCTGCCGTTCCCCGATCCTGCGCCAACCACTGTGGACCCGCCACCTCGACCACCCCGGCCTTGAGCTGGCGTATTTGGGGGCGGCGCCTGGCCGTTGGCAATCGTGCGGATTAGCATAGAAGCGCTTCCGTTCAGCGCCTGCGGGCCTGGCTGCGCGCCGTTGCTCTGCAGGATAAATGCGGTCGCGTTGAGCGCCGCCGGTTCACCGAGCGACCCCGGATTGGTGGGCGGCATGGTTTGCAGGATCTCGCCGAAAAGCTCGCTCACCATCTTGGGGCCCCACTTGAGCATGAACGTGCCCCCGGCCAGCGAGGGCGCATCGCCCGACCCTTCGAAGTTAGCGCCGTGGCACGCGGAACAGTTCTGTTCGTAGACGGCGCGTCCAGCCTGAGCCTGTGCGATGGTGAAGACGCCCGCGGGTTGCGCTGAGACTGCACCCGCTGCAAACAACGCGCACCAGAACAATCGAGACAAAGGTGTCAAATGCAGCATATCGAATCCCCTTAGTATACTTCCTTCATGCGGTTCGCATGTGCTGCTGTGGTTGGCGTCCTAATATTGAATCCCGCTTCGTATGGAGCGTCTCGACCCGAAATCTGGACCTTCGATCGCCTGGACAAAATCGGCGGTCTACGAACCACCGTCAGCGGCCATCCGCGCGTCATCAAGACTCCCTTGGGGAAAGCCGTGCAGTTCGACGGCGTCGACGACGCGCTCTTCATTCCGGAGCATCCCCTGGCCGGCGCGGAGACCTTCACTTTCGAGGCCATCTTTCGCCCCGAGCGCGGCGGAGCTCCGGAGCAACGCTGGTTTCATCTGGCCGAACAGGATCCGAAGACTGGCCAGGATACGGATACGCGTTTCCTGTTCGAGATCCGGGTCATCGGCGAACAATGGTGTCTGGATGCATTCGTGCACACGCCCACGGCGAATCAGGCCTTGATGTATCGGAATCTCCTGCATCCGCTGGACGTCTGGCATCATGTCGCGATGGTTTACGACGGGAAAGAATTCAGCAGTTACGTCAATGGTGTGCTGCAGGGCAAAGCCGCGATCCACTTCGCGCCGGAAGGACCAGGCCACTCTTCAGTCGGCGTGCGAATCAATAAGATGTTCTACTTCAAAGGTTCAGTTCGGCAGGCGCGATTTACCCGCAAAGCGTTGACGCCCGCTGAATTTCTAAAAGTACCCTCGGTGCCCTGACTTGCTTATTGAATCACTTTCACGACGAAATAGCTTATTTGACTGGGAACGCTCTTGAACCAGTGCGGTGTCCCGGCCGGAACCACCACTACATCGCCCTTGCTCAACTCATGTGTCTCGCCGCCTTTGATATCCGTGCCCAGGTGTTGATCGGCTTTAGTCATCTTGCCGCCGATCATGGTCCCGCCTGTAACAAACGTGGCCGTGCCGTCGGTGACATAAATGACGTCCGTCTCTTTGTCGTGCACTTCCACCCCACCCTGCTTGTCGCGATGGCTTCCCAGCACGATATAGTTTGGCGTGCTGACCATATTTCCACCTTTGGCTAGTTTTCCGGCCACCTCATCGTGGCCGATGTACGACACCGTGTGGTTTTCCACCGCCACAGTCATCAAAATGCCGATCGTCAATCCAATTGCAATCGCAAGCAGAATCTTCATATCGCTCCTTTAGGCAAACAATCGTCGAGTATGATAACATCCATCACCGGAATAGTAAAATCGATCAGGTACAGCTACTAGAGAAGGAGCCTGTATGAATATCAAACGCAGAGATTTTATTGGGGCGGCCTTGGCTGCCGGCGTGGCCTCAGCGCAACAGGGCGATTCTCCGGCTCCAAAAGGGAAAGACGCCATACCCACGCACCAAGCCAAAGTCGTGAAGGTGTTCAAAGGCCCGGACGAACATCCCAACGCATTGGAAGCGACCAAAGACGCGCTCTGGATCGGCGGCCAGGTGAGCGAGATCGCCTACAAAGTCGATTGGAACACGCATAAAGTTTTGCACCAGGTACAGACCGAATCGCACAATACCAGCGGGATGGCGGTTGGCGGTGGCTACTTATGGATGTCGGCGAATGGAGGCGTGAGCAACCGCCGGCCCGCGCGTCCCACCGATTTCCCGTACGACGAGATTGTCCAGTGCGATCTGGAGACTGGCAAAACCATCCGCAGGTACCGGCCGCCGTGGCCCAGCGGCTCCCATGGCATCGTGTGGGTGGATCAGACCAACAGCCTGTGGGTAACGGCCGTGGGCTTGAGGTGTATCGCGGAATTGGATGTGAAAGACAACTTCCGGATAAAGCATCTGATCCCGGTTCAATATAACCGCGTGCATGGAATCGATTGGGACAACGGCGCGCTGTGGATCATGTTCTCGAGTGATTACGTGATTCACAAAATCGACGCCGAGACCGGCAAGGTGCTCGAGGCGGTGGCTCTTTCCAAGGAAGATCCGGACCCGCACGGAATGTGCATGCACGACGGGCATTTGTATTACTGCGATGCCGGATTCCCGGTGGGCAGCAATGTCAGCAACGATCCCAACTCGGGTTGGATCTGCCGGATCGACGTCTAGATCTTACTCCTGCGCGGTATAACGAGCCGCATCGGTCTGGGCTCGTTCAGTATGCTCCGCCAGCATCCGGACGTGATTCAGAACTCTCTGGTGAATGCGATGGATGATCGCGTCTGACCACCATCGCCAGTATTCCTCCGGCCACAAACCGTGTTGATACCAGGTGCTACCTTCCAGTAGCGTATGGCCATTTGGCAACGGCGTCAGTTGGAACTGGCCTCGCTCGGAAACCAAATATCCATGCAGATGCTTGGGACGGACCTTCGCATAGAGACTCCACTCTTCCATGGGAGCGGGATTTTCCGTCACGCGGAACCGCAGCAGTCGCGGCTCGTCCCAGACCTCAATCGGCTCCACGAACGGGCCCGTCGAGAACTCGCAATATCGCACGGCGCCGGCGCCCGATCCCTCAATGCGAGCCCGTTTGGGATAAGCCAGACCGGCGTGAAAGAACCATTCGTTCGGCTCAGGCAAATCCGAAAATGAAACGACGTGTTTCCAGACCTCTTCGGGCGTGGCCGCAACCGTGATCTCGGTCCGGACCTCAAACACACGTGGCCGAGCCTTGGCATCGTACAAAACAGTCGCCGACGACAGGAGCAGCAACATTGTGAAGCCCCGAGTTGTGTGCCGCGAGGGCTCCACATGGTAGACCAACAAAGCCCCCAGCGCGCCTAAGGACATGGTCAGTGGTAAGGCCATCACAATGCAGACCAAGCCGTCCAACCGCAAAGTCAATAAGAGGCAAGCGGCTGCCATTACTGCGACTGCTCCCGCCCTTGCGGCGCGGGGCCCGGTCTTCGGCCGAACCACCCATGATGCGACTGCTCCGAGGATGGAGGGCAGCAGCGCAAAGAGCGTCCATCCATATATGCCGGCCTGCAATAGCGCCACGCCGCAGGCAGCCAAGCTAATTACCAGCAAAAGTGCAACAAAAGCACGCGATAGCATGTCAATCTTGAACACGTTCAAATTGAGTATGCGCCTGCCAAATGCTAGTGTCAAGACATTTTTGAACGCGTTCATAAACAGGATGCCTGAGCACTCCGGCTGGACGGATCCGACCTTACGGGTCTAGCGGCTCAAGTGGATTGGCTTGCAGTGAATCGCGCATCGGCAAGAACGCGAGGTCGAACGCCGAAATGCGGCTCAAGATTTTTTGCGGTACATAGCCCAGCTCGTCCCGGCAGCGCTTATCAAAATCGCGGCTCTCAATGTTCTGGCTCTGCCATGGGTCGGTTGTAACCAGCGCTGTTTTGTCGAACGGAATGCCGTAGCGATACATCAGCCGGGCGGCGTTGCGCATATTGGTGGTGGTGTGACGCGCATGCGGATCGACGATGATAGCGTCCGCCGGGATGCCGAAGCGAGCCATCAGGTCGTGCTTCATCTCGATCGCTTCTGAGAATTCCGTCCGTATGGGATGAACGAAGCCGCCGGAGACGATGAGAAATGGGGCTTTGCTTTCGCGGAATCTCTTGGCCGCAAGTTCATCGCGCAGCCTGCCCGCAGGCGAAAGGTTGACGCCCGGCCGATCATTGCCGGCGCCCGGAACCACAATCACTGAATACGGATACTTAGCCCATTCCACGGTCTTCACGCGCCGGAAGGCCGCCGCATTCTCGCCTACTTCCATCGGTTCGTAACGTCCCGCTTCATCCCGGTGGTTTAGAAACATCAGCTCGGATGAAAAACGCAACGACGGCCGGAAGAAAAGATCCATAGCCGCACGATCGTCTTCCAGCACCAGCACCAAGCCCAGGATCACTTGATGATATGAGGCGTCTTTAGGATCGTAGGTCATGGCGTCAATCGCTGGATACCGCGGCGCCTTCCCAATTCCGTAGACATCGATTGCAAGATTCATGCCGCGCGCGCAATCGTCCCAGGCGTGCTTCAACAACTCTTCGCCACTCAAGCCTTGATAAAGAACATACATCCCGCTGGCGCGCAGGGGTCCATCGGTTAATTCGCGAACCACTTGCGATTTTTTGTACAACGCCGCCAGTGCATTGCCGGCTTCGAGCGTCTGTTCTTCGCTCCATCGGAAGGCTAGTATGTTGCAATCCAGATCGCTGCCACATGATTTTGCTGCTCGATCCATCCCCGCCAGCCGTTGTTCCGCGATCTTGTTGAGCGCTAAGTCACTCTTGATTAGGGCATGTACATCATGCGTCCTATCCAGCAGCGTGAGCAGATAGAAGTTCTTGTCCAGCACGGGAGACTTCATCGCGACCGGGGCGCGTGCTGGTTCGACCGTTTGCGCCGCGAACACTACGCTAGCAACCAGCAGCGTGGTGCTCGGTAAGGTTCGCCTCGCTCTTGGGCTAAACATCAACGGGGGTATTGTAGCTTAGTCGAGCGGTCGAGATAGTCAACTGGCCCGCCGTGCTTTGGGGCGTGATATCCTTGCTGCAATAACCCAAGGATAATGGCATGCTGGTCTTCTCAGATATATCTGCGTTTCACGTATTCTTGGGGATCGCCGCGCTCGGATTCATCTTCCTGCTGGTCTCACTGATCTTCGGAGAGGTCTTCGGTCACTTCGGAGATGCCCATTTCGACACACTCGATCATGGCGGCCCCAGCTTCTTCAGCCCGCGCATCATCGCTGTGTTCATTACCTCGTTCGGGGGATTCGGCGCAATCGCCATCCACTCCGGTCTGCCAATCCTGGCAGCTTCGGGCATCGGGTTCCTGAGCGGCGTTTTCTTCGGTGGCCTGATCTATATGTTCGCCCGGTTCTTGCATGGACAACAAGCCTCTACTGACGTTCGCAGCGCCGACCTGATCGGACAGGCAGCCCGCGTCGTCGTCGCGATTCCCCCGGGAGGAGTCGGCCAGGTGCGCTGCCGGGTGGGCGAGGAAATGTTCGACAAGATCGCCCAATCGCGCGAGGACACAGCCATTCCGGAAAACACCCTGGTGCGCGTGGAAGAGACGCTCGGCGATATGGTTATCGTTCGTAAACAGTAGTCTTCGAGGTGAAGTATGCTTTCGGACCTGGGGGGATTGCTCCTCCCTTTAATCATTCTCGCCGTCGTACTCGCGCTCTTAATTGCGGCGGGGCTATTCAGCCGCAACTACCTGAAAGTGTCCCCGAACATGGTGGCCGTCTTGAGCGGCCGCAAACGCAAGCTGGCCGATGGACATTACGTCGGTTACCGGATGGTGCGTGGTGGCGCTGCACTCAGAATCCCGCTGCTCGAAAAGGTCGAGTATCTTTCGCTAAACGTGATGACCATCCCGCTGGAGATCAAGCGGGCCTACACCGTGCAGGGCGTCCCGGTGTCGGTAAAGGCCGTCGCGAACGTCAAAATTCGCGGGGATGAAACTTCTCTCCACGCCGCCGCGGAACGTTTCCTCGGCATGACGCATGACGACATCCAGCGGGTCATTTTCCAGACCTTGGAAGGGCATCTGCGTTCCATCCTCGGTACCCTGACGGTGGAAGAAGTCAATAGCGACCGCCAGAGTTTTGCGCAGAAGCTCACCACCGAAGCCGCCATGGATCTCGAGAAAATGGGCCTCGGCGTCGACGTATTAACCATCCAGGAAGTCAGCGACGAAGAGGATTACCTCAACGCGCTCGGCAAGCGACGGACGGCCGAGGTCAAGCGCGACGCGACCATCGGCGAGGCCGACGCCAACCGCGATGCCAAGATCCGGTCCGCCAGTGCGATGCAGGAAGGAGAGAAGGCCAAGCTTGGCTCCGAAGCCGATATATCGCAGTCGCAGCGCGACCTGGCTCTTCGCCAGGCCCAGTATCAAGCCGAGATTGAGGCGGAAAAGGCGCGTGCGGCGCAAGCTGGTCCGCTGGCACAGGCCAAAGCCCGCCAGGCGGTAGTTGCGGAAGAAGTGAGGGTCGACCGTACACGCACCCAGGAGCAGATCGCAGTCCAGGAACAGGAAGTGCTGCGCAAGCAGCGAGAGCTCGAAGCCACCGTCATCAAACCCGCCGACGCTGAGCGCCAGGCAGTGATAGTTCGCGCCGAAGCGGCCAAGTCGGCCGCGGTCTTGGAAGCCGAAGGAAAGCGGTCTGCGCTGATCGCCATGGCGGAAGCCGAACAGCAGAAGTTGCGAATGGAGGGTGCCGGGCGGGCCGCCGCCGTCGAATCGGAGGGCCGTGCCGAGGCCGCCAAGATTGAGGCTATCGGTCTGGCGCAGGCCAAGGCGATTGAAGCGCAGGGCGTCGCCGAAGCCGCCGCGATCTTGCGCAAGGCCGAAGCCTGGAAGCAGTTCAACGAGGCGGCGCGTCTGCAGACTGTCTTGGAAAAGCTGCCGGCGATCCTGCAGGCCTCCAGCGGGATTTTCGGCGCGGTCGCGGCGCCGCTGGGCAACATCGACAAGGTAGTGGTTATCGATCAGGGCTCCGGAGACGGTGCATCCGGCGGCATTGGCAGGCTTGCGAGGGCAGGACCTACCGTCGTGTTCGGCCTGTTGCAGCAACTAGAGGCGCTCGGACTCAATGTCCCGTCGTTGCTTCAGCAACTAGGAGTTCACCAATCCAATGGCGGGTCACCGCCGGATACCCCGGTCGTGAAAATTCCGGACCGCGCCGACTGATACCGTGCCGCCATCTGTGTATTACACATCAGCGCACGGCGCCGGCGGCGAAACGAAGCCCCTGGTAATGCATTGCAGCGATCCCCGCTATCAACCGCATTTCCAGGAGTTTCTTGAAACAGGACTTGGCCTGGCCCACTACGCCTTGATTGCCGTACCCGGCGGCCCCCACTGCCTCACACTGTCCGACTATTTGCCGAAGTTCGCCTGGGCCGGCTGGCGCTGGGTCAAAGTGATGGAGCGAGTCGCGCAACCGGAGCGGATCATCCTGATTGCGCACGACGACTGCCGATGGTATGTCAGCATGGGTTTTGCGTCTGGCGCGACGAGCTTGCGCGAGCGGCAGATTGCGGACTTAAAGACCGCTCGAAAGGCGCTGGCCGAACGCTTCAGTACTACGGTTGATCTGTATTATGCGCGCCTGGAAGCCGACCACGCCGTGTTCGAAAAACTGTCCGTCTAAGCTACAGCGGAATATTGCCGTGCTTCTTCCGCGGCATCGTGTCCACCTTGGTCGCGAGCATCCGTGGCTCAATAAGCATGCGCTATTGGCCAGCGCTCTGCTTCAGTTCTGAAATGACCGCTGCGCGCAGGCCGGCGAGTTCGCGTTGAACGGTGTACCATAACTGCACCTCATCTACGGACTCGTATTCATGGCGATACACGTTGCCCGCAGCGGCCACGGCTAACCAGTCAATTTTGGGATGCCGTCCCTTCAACTTTTCGGGCAATCGTCGCGGAGCCTCGGAGATAATCTCAAGCGCGCGTGTGACCGCATAGAGGGTCTTCCGGTCGTTCGTAAACTTCGCGAAATCCGCGTCCCCAAGGAAGGCTTGAATCGCGTCGATGTTTTCCAAAATGTCCTGGAGGCGTTGAGCGGGATTCTTAGAAGACATTTAGAGCTTCGCGCAGGATGTTATCCCGAAGCAATGGCTTAAGCTTTCGACGATTCACGACATCGCTCGCGTCGCCCAGCAACTCGCGGATGTAGAGCTTCAACCGTGTGTACTCGAAGACTCCAATCGGCCGCTCTGGGTCAAGGTCGACCAGCACGTCGATATCACTCTCAGGCCGCGCCTGACCACGGGCTACTGATCCGAACACGGAAGCGTGGCGCACACCGAGTTGACGCAACTCAAGTTCGTGAGCTTTGAGCGTTTCTACGACACTCTGGAGGTCGGCCACCATGGATTACTCATGAGTCTACCAAAGCGCACTCACAAGGACACTGAGATTCAGTCATCGCTTGTCGGACCTGAAGCGAAGGGATGTTAAAGGATTACAGACGCTCATTTACCCGATCGAATATAAGATTATCGAAGTCTCTGCTCTAGCGTGACAATCTGTTCAGTTATGCGCGCGCGGTACCTGGCTTAAAAAACGCGGTACCGCTTCCTAATCTGGGCTGTTACAACAACGGTAAACAGAATGTTCAAAAAAAGTGTACTAAGAAAAAAGCTTTCGGTAGAAAAAGAAGATGAAGAAGGTCTGATGTCGCGATAGACAAAAAACACCGTGCCGACAAGGAGATGAGTGGCTATGCCTATTTGGTAAGACAAGCCTCGGCAAGCGGCCAAGATTGAAGCGAATGCTGGATGGCCAGGATCTAAACGTTTTAATCCATTGACGCGTTGTTTGTAGTTTGTCAATTCTCGCAAGGAGGCGGTCTTTTGACCACCCAGCGAACCAATCCTGAAGTTTTGGCGAGCTAATATTGACGATCAAACCTACTGGATACATCAGCAAGAGCGCGAGGAGGCTCAATATGAATCCCCACTCTCCGAGGTCCTTTGGCCAACGCATAGTGTATTTTACTCTTTGTAGCTTCTCCTCTCCAAGCACAAGCGCACGCTTTGAACCCTCGACAGCTCTTTCCCGACGCTATAGCGGAATATTGCCGTGCTTCTTCCGCGGCATCGTGTCCACCTTGGTCGCGAGCATTCGCAGCGCCCGGATCACCTTCGGCCGCGTCTCGTGCGGCTCGATCACATCGTCGATGAATCCGCGCTCCGCCGCCACGAACGGATTGGCGAACCGCTCGCGAAATTCATCGATCTTCTGCTGCCGCGCCGCCTCCTTGTCGCTGGCGGTCGTCAACTCCCGCCGGTACACAATATTGACAGCGCCTTCCGCGCCCATCACCGCGATTTCGGCCGTCGGGTACGCGAAGTTCACGTCCGTCCGCAGGTGCTTCGACCCCATCACGCAGTAAGCTCCACCGTAGGCTTTGCGCGTGATAACCGTGATCTTAGGCACCGTCGCCTCGGCATAAGCATAGAGCAGCTTAGCGCCCTGCCGAATGATTCCGCCGAACTCCTGCTCCGTGCCCGGAAGAAAGCCCGGCACATCCTCGAACGTAAGAATCGGGATGTTGAAGGCGTCGCAGAACCGCACAAAACGCGCGCCCTTGACCGATGAGTTGATATCCAGGCAGCCAGCCAGAAACGCAGGCTGGTTGGCCACGATCCCGACCGTCCGTCCATCCATGCGAGCGAAACCGATCACGATATTCTTGGCCCAGTGCTCATGGATCTCGAAGAACTCGCCGTCATCCACAACGCGGTGGATGATCTCCTTGATGTCGTAAGGAATGTTCGATTCGGCCGGCACTAGTTTGTCGAGCTCCGGATCGGCCCGGTCGACTGGATCGGTAGACTGCCGCGCCGGCGCGTCGTCACGGTTGTTCGGCGGAATGTACGAGATAAGCTCGCGGATCATCCGCAGGCACTCGGAATCGTCCTGCGCCAGAAAATGCGCGACGCCGCTGATGGAGTTGTGCGTCTCGGCGCCGCCCAATTTCTCTTTGCTCACGTCTTCGTGCGTGACGGTCTTGATCACGTCCGGACCGGTGACGAACATGTGGCTGGTGTGATCCACCATGAAGATGAAATCGGTCAGCGCTGGTGAATAAACGGCGCCACCGGCACACGGGCCCATGATGGCCGAGATCTGGGGAATCACTCCGCTGGCCAGCGTGTTTCGCAGGAAGATGTCGGCGTATCCGGCGAGGGAAAGTACGCCTTCCTGGATACGCGCGCCCCCGGAATCATTCAGGCCGATCACCGGAGCGCCGGTCTTCAGCGCCAGATCCATGATCTTGCAAATCTTCAGCGCGTTGGCTTCCGAGAGCGAGCCGCCGAAGACCGTGAAATCCTGTGCAAAGACGTAGACCAGCCGCCCGTGAACGTGCCCATAGCCGGTGACGAAACCGTCGCCGTCCACCACCTGCTGGTCCATGCCGAAATCGTGGCAGCGATGCCGGACGAGCTTGTCCACCTCTTCGAAGGTGCCTTCATCCAGCAGCAGATCGATCCGTTCGCGGGCCGATAGCTTCCCTTCCTGATGCTGGCGCTGCATGCGCTCTTCGCCGCCGCCAGCTTCGGCATTGGCGTGACGGCGGCGCACTTCCGCCCACGGGTCCAGAGACATAAGACATTACAGTAGCACTCAAACTAGTGGCGGCAGGATGAAAAAGATTACTCGGCGTAATAACCGTTGCGTGCCTTCAGTTCAGCCAGTGGAAACCTCCGCCGCGCGGTTTCCGTTAAAGCCACTCCGATGTGGCGAAACATTCCCGGCTCAGACGGCGGCTCGTGATAGGCCAGACTGTAACGGCTGCGTATGTGACCGATCATTTCATTGAACGACACACCTGCCTGCTCCGCCTTCACCCATTCACCGCCGGTCTCCTCAGACAGGTGAAACACATTGGCGGGCGTGAAGTCGGGATTGCCGGGTTTGCCGGGATCGAGCGGCCGCGGCCGGATCGCTCTTCCAGTCACGATCGCGTTGAAGACCGTATCGGCTTTGTTTAATTCCCGGATCACCTGTCCGTCCGTCAATTGATAGCTCATGCTGAGGTTGTCGGTAAGAATCAGAATCGCGCGCCGCCCATCCGATCCCGCGTTCGCTTCCATGTAACGCGCAGCGTCCATCACCGCCGAATTGATCAGCGTGCTGGTGCCCACGTCCACCTTAACCGCGCTGGCGATCTGGCGCGCTGTCTCGGCCAGGTTGTCGCTGAATCCCTGGTGCACGGCGCTGGTTCGCGCAAACACCATGATGGCGACGCGGTCGCCCGGGCGCAGATGCTCCAGCGATTCGCGTGCTGTCTGCGCGATCTCGTCGATATACTTCTGCATGCTGCCGCTGATATCGAGCAGCAGAATAATATTCAGCCGCTCCTCGCCGTGCGAGAAATGAACGATGCTCTGCGGCTGATTTTCGTCGGTCACGATGAAGTCGTCCTTGGATAGGCCGTTGACGAGATTCTTGCCCTCCGTGACCTGAACGTCCACTCGAACGTCCGACACTCCGGCTTTGAAGACAGGCGTCTCTGTCTCCTGCGCGGTCAGAGGCGCTAGGATGAAGAGCGTCGAGATGAAGAACATCATAATCGGCAGCGCGGGCCACATCGACCACGGAAAGACTGCCTTGGTTCGAGCTCTCACTGGCATCGATACCGACCGGCTCAAGGAAGAAAAGCAGCGCGGTATTTCCATAGACTTAGGTTTCGCGCATCTGCAGATTTCGCAGAATGTGCGCCTCGGTTTCGTAGACGTACCCGGCCACGAAAGGTTCATTAAGAACATGTTAGCCGGGGTAGGTGGCATTGATCTCGTTCTGTTTGTTATAGCTGCCGATGAATCCATCAAACCACAAACACGCGAACATTTCGACATCTGCAGGCTCCTGGGTATTCGGAATGGCATCGTGGTTCTTACGAAATCCGACATGGTCGACAATGACCTTATCGAGCTGGTACGCCTGGAAGTTGATGAATTTGTGCGGGGATCGTTCCTGGAAAATGCCCCTGTGGTCGCGGTCAGTTCCACCACCGGCGCAGGGCTGGCCGATCTGCGCGCCGAAATTGAGAAGATGGCTGCGTCGGTTCCAGAAAAGGACGCCTCGCAATATTTTCGACTGCCGATTGATCGCGCCTTCTCGATGCGCGGGTTTGGAACCGTAGTCACCGGCACGCTGGTGTCGGGCGCGGTGCATGCCGAGCAGGAAGTAGAGCTTCATCCGGCGCGCCAGCGGGTGCGCGTGCGCGGCATTCAGGTCCACGGCGCGAGCGTCCCTCAAGCCACTGCCGGCCAAAGGACCGCTTTGAACATCGCCGGTGTCGAGGCGTCCGAAATGGGGCGCGGCATGTTGCTCGCGGAAGCCGCAAGATTCCGCGCCACGTCCAAAGTGGACTGCGTTTTTGAACTGCTCGCTTCCGCCAAGCCGCTGAAGCACCGCGCGCCGGTGCACTTTCACGCCGGAACGGCCGAAGTCGAAGCCGAGATGCGGCGGCTGCGCGGCACGGACGCCCTTCAGCCAGGCGCTCGCGATTATGTTCGCTTCCTGCTGAGCGAGCCGCTGCTGCTCTTGCCTGGCGATCGCTTCATTGTGCGCATGTTCTCGCCGGTAGTTACCATTGGCGGCGGGAAAGTGCTCGACATCGCGGGGCCGCGCAGAGCCGGGCCCGATCGGATGGGGGTTCTCGAATCCGCACCGCTGGCCGATCGCATCGCGCTGCTGGTGAGCGAAGCGCGCTATGGAATGGGCATGCCTGAGCTGGTGGAACGCACAGGGCTGGTGGAAGCCGATATTCACAAAGCTGCCGCTGCTGCGCCGCTGATCGCTATCGAATCTCCGCAGTTCTGGCTGCTCGATTCCAAATGGGTGGCATCCCGGCTCGATGCCATCCACGAAACGCTCAAGCAGTTCCACCGGAAAAATCCGTTGATCGCCGGCCTGTCGAAAGAAGAGCTGCGGAGCAAGCAGTTGCCGGGCGCGCCTCCCTGGTTGATGGACGCTCTGCTGGCGCGCGCCAAGACGCTGGCCGTCGATGGCGAAACGGTGCGGCTCGCTTCGCATCAGATCTCGCTGAAGCAGGACGAAGCGGAAGCCTCCTCGAAGATCGAAAACTCGTTTCAAGCGGCGGGCCTGGCCGTACCCTCCTTGAGCGAAGTGCTGGGGAAGTCCGGTGTGGAAGCCAACCGCGCGCGCAACATACTCCAGTTGCTGCTTCGGGATAAACGGCTGGTTCGAATCAGCGACGAACTTGTATTTCATGCCTCAGCCATCCGGTCTTTGCGCGAACTGCTCGTAAAAAAGAAGGGCGCGCGATTCGGCGTCCCTGAATTCAAGGACTGGACCGGGATCTCCCGCAAGTACGCCATTCCGCTCCTCGAGTTCCTCGATCGCGAACGCGTCACCCGCCGCGAAGGCGATTCGCGCGTCGTGTTATAACGTCGTGCCGCGAAGCGCTCAGGCGCGGCTCCGCGAAAAGTGCATTACCAGGCTGAACACAAAGCCAACGAGAAACACCCAGAACAATACTTTCGCTATGACAGCAAATGTAGTTGCGGCTTCGGCCAGCCCTAGCAACGCCACCACGATGGCAGCTACGAAAAAGGCAATTGCCCAACCCAACATATGACCCTCACATAGGTTGGACGCTTTCCTGCCTAGGTTGTGACAAAGCTGGGGTTAACCTAGGAGAGTTTCCCATGGGTCAGCTAGTTAGGCTGCCCGAGTAAATGCCGCACTGTCACTTGACATGATGGCGAAGAAAAGGCGAATATAGAGCCTGGCCTTTCATGTTGTTTGATGACCATCCCAGCCCCCAGTTGGTAGGCATCGCGCGTCTGGCCGCTGCCAGCGATCTGCTCGAAGCCAAGAAACGCGTCGAATATTTCGAACTTGAGACGCGCCGCTTTATAGGGCGTGGTTCCGGTCGAATGCGCTCGATTTTCACCGTCAATCCGTATCGCGGCTGCGAATTCGGCTGCAAGTATTGTTACGCGCGCTATGCGCACGAGTTCATGGAACTGCGCGACCCTGAGCTTTTCGAGCGCAAGATTTACGCTAAGCGTTTCCACGCCCCCTGGTTTCGCGACGAGCTGCGGCGGCTTAAGACCGGCGAGACCATTTGGATCGGCACTGCCACGGATCCTTATCAGCCGGCCGAGCGTCGCTTTCGAATTACCCGGCGGATGCTGGAAGTATTCGCTCACGAGCGCGGCTTCACTCTCGGAATTACCACCAAATCGGACCTGGTGTCCCGCGACGCCGAACTGTTGGCGCGGATCGGGCGGGCGAATTCCGTCAGCGTCCACTTGACGATTACGACGCTGGATGAAGCGCTGGCCCGCCTGCTCGAACCCCGAGCGCCCCGTCCGGTCCTGCGTGTGGCCGCGCTCCGCCAGCTCACCGATGCCGGGGTTCGCGTGGGCGTGCTCGCGCACCCCATGATGCCGCTAATTAACGACAGTGAGAAGAGCATTGAAGCAGTTTGCGCCGCGGCCGTCGCCAATGGAGCTTCTTCCTTCAGCGCCAGCCCCCTGTTCTTGAAGCCCTGCGCTCAGCAAGTGTTCTTTCCGTTTCTGGAGCAGCATTTTCCGCACCTGCTCGGCCGCTACAAGGAGCGCTACCAGGCGAACGCGTATTTAAACGGTCACTACCCGGAAATGATCCGCGAACGGGTGCAAAAGGTGTTGTCGAGGCACAAACTCCCTCCGCGAGAGCCGGTGGAATGGCCCGTTGACGATCAACTCGATCTTTTCGCGGAACCCAAACCCCACCTTCAGGAAACCGGTACTTCGGGTACTTTACATCGCAAAGTAGATGGCTTATAATCTCCACATGGCTTCCGTTCGGCCCATTCGTGTAGCTCCCCCTGAGACCGTGGCGCTGCACACGCGTGCGATGGACAACCTGCGCTTCATTCGCGAGACCATGGAGCGCGCCGGAGCGTTTACCGCCGTGCCCGGCTGGGGCGGATTCGCGATCGGTGTAAGCGCGCTCGCCGCCACTGTGATCGCCGCGCGGCAATCCAATGCAGGGGCTTGGCTCGCTACTTGGTTGATCGAGGGAATCTTCGCTATTGCGCTGGGCGCGTGGGCTATAAAGCGTAAGGCCGATTCCGCGCAACTTCCGCTGCTCTCGGCTCCGGGTCGAAGATTCGTGCTGAGCTTTGCTCCCCCGTTACTGGTCGGCGCGCTGCTGACGGTGGTCCTCTATCAGGCCGGCCTCACTCAGGCGATCCCGGGAACGTGGCTCTTGCTTTACGGCACGGGAGTCGTGACCGGGGGCGCCTATTCGGTGCGCGTCGTCCCGCTGATGGGGATGTGCTTCATGTTGGTCGGCGCGGTGGCGCTGTTCTGCCCATTCTCATGGGGCACGGCGCTGTTGGGCGTGGGATTCGGCGGTCTGCATGTTGTTTTCGGAGTCATTATTGCCAGACGCTACGGCGGTTAGATCCAGGAGGTATGGTGGCTAAACAGAACGCTGCTCGAAAAGAAATGCCGATCGAGAAATTGTCCGAGGCTCGCGCCATTCCCGGCGGCAAGACACTGCCGGCTCTGGATCGCTTGATCCATGAGCGCATGCGCCTTGGAATCGTAAGCTCTCTGGCCGCGAACCGGTCGCTCACATTCAACGAACTAAAGAAGCTCCTCAAAACTACCGATGGCAATCTGAGCGTACATGCGCGCAAGCTGGAGGATGCCAATTACATTGCCTGCACCAAGTCATTCCAGGGCCGCATGCCGAAGACCGAATATCGTTTGACCGATGTGGGCCGGCGCGCGCTCGAAAAATATCTGAATCATATGGAAGCGCTGATTCAAGCCATGCGCGAGCTGTAGGTCCCTTTTTTTGGAGGCACGCTTTATGTCACAAAGAACTTCCCGCGGGTTGCACACAGCCATCATTATGGATGGCAACGGACGCTGGGCCACCACGCGCGGGCTGCCGCGCATTTCCGGACATCGTGCCGGCGCCGAGGCCCTCCGCCGCGCCGTAGAAGCGGCTCCCGACGCAGGCATCAGTTCCCTGACGGTCTATGCCTTTTCATCCGACAACTGGCGGCGGCCGCCGACGGAAGTCTCCGCTCTGATGAAATTGTTTAACTCCTATTTGCGTCGCGAACAAGCTGAATGCGTCAAGAACGGCGTTCGTGTTTCCATCATCGGGCGGCGTGACCGGCTGCCCCGCATGCTGATTCCCGTCATCGAATCCACCGAGAAGGCTACCGCCGCTGGAAAAAAGTTGCACCTACGCATCGCCGTCGACTATTCAGCGCGCGACGCGATTCTTAAAGCTGCCCGTAAACTCAAAGACAAAGCCACGCGCGACGATTTCACCTCAATGTTGGGAGGACCGGACGTCGATCTGCTGATCCGCACCGGCGGCGAGCAACGCCTGAGTGATTTCCTGCTCTGGGAATGCGCTTATGCCGAGCTAGTCTTCACGCCCGTCATGTGGCCGGACTTCACCGCTGCCGATCTGGGCGCGGCCGTGGCTGAATTCCACTCCCGCGAGCGCCGTTTTGGCGCGGTCCCGGCCGCCGCTTTGGCATAAACATTATTCGTATCTCAATGCTGTAAGCGGATCTACCTTTGCCGCGCGCCGCGCCGGAACGTAGCAGGCCGCCAGCGCCACAGTCGCCAGGAACAACGGCAGGATCGCAAACGTCGACGCATCCGTTGCGCGCACGCCATAGAGAAAACCGGCCAGCACTTTCGAAGCCGCCAGCGACCCTGCTACGCCTGCGGCCAACCCCACCACGATCATTGGCAATGAATCGCTCACGGCCCGCCGTAAAATATCCGCGGGCCGGGCGCCCAGTGCCATGCGAATTCCGAATTCAGAAGTGCGTTGCGAGACCGAATAGGAAACGACTCCGTAAATCCCGACCGCCGCCAGCGTCAAGGCCCCTAGCGCGAACACAGCCAGGAGCCAAAGTCCCAAACGCCGGGCCGCGATCGAATTGGAAACGATCTCGTCAAGTGACGTCACGTCGTAGACCGGTTGCTCCGGGTCCACTCGAAACACCGCGTTCCGAAGTCCTGCTGCCAGCGCTTCCGGGTCGCCATCGGTACGCACCATAAAACTCACGAAGCGTCCCGCAAACTGCGCGTGCGGCATGTAAATTTGCGGCGTCGGAGGCAATCCCAAGCCGTACTGAGCGACGTCTCCCACTACGCCGACCACTTCGCGGAAGGGTGAGTTGGCAAACGTACCCGATGCCGAGCCGGCCTGGATCTTCTTGCCGAGTGGCGACTCGCCGCCGAACCACAACCGAGCCGCAGTTTCGCTGATGACGCAAACCGGCGGATGACTCGCATCGTCGCCCGACTCGAGGAGACGGCCCTGGCGCAGCGGAATACGCAGCGCATGAAAATATTCCGGACTCACGATGTAGCGGTCGGGGCTCGATTGCTCGCCCGCGCCAAAGCTCTTGCCCGCGATCACGAAGCCAGTGCGGTCGAAGTCGCCGGACATCGGGACCACGCTGACAGTGGCTGCTTGCCGCACACCGGGCAGCGCGCGCAGATTCGCCAGCGCGCGATCGAAGAACTGGATCACGGCTGCGTCGTTGGGATAGTGAACCCTCGGAAGCGAAACGGAAGCGGTCAGCACGCCCGCGGGATCGAACCCGGGATTCACACTCCGCAAGCGCAAAAAGCTTTGCGCCAGAAGCCCGGCCGAGACCAGCAGAACCAAGGCCAGCGCGATCTGGCCGGCGGCCAGCAATTGGCGAAGCCGGTTGCGATGATCGCCCGCCACACGCATTCCGTATTTCAGCGCATCATCCAGGCGAGTCGAGTCCAGGTGGAGGATCGGCGCCAGGCCGAAGAGAATCGCGCCCACCAACGACAGTCCGAGGGAAAAAGCCAGCACTCGAAAATCGATTCCGATGTCGCGGGCATCGGGCAAAATCCGTGCCGCGACCACACTGAGCGCTGAAGTGCTCCAGGCCGCCAGCACCAGTCCGCAAATTCCTCCCGCCAGTCCAAGAACCAGGCTCTCTGAGAGCAGCAATCGAGCCATCTGGCCGCTGTTCGCCCCCAGCGCCGCGCGCACCGCCATCTCGCGCCGTCGAGTGCTCGATTTCGCCAGCAGCAGGTTGGCGATGTTCGCACACGCGATCAGCATCAGCACCAGAACGGCCCCTTGCAGCGCGAGCAATCCGGCGCGCACGTTACGGGTCATGTCGTCATGAAGGGTGACAATGCGCGCGGCCAGATGCGCGTCTACGTCGGGATGCGCACGCTCCATGTCGCGCGAACGCACGTTCAACTCGGCCTGCGCCTGTTCGATCGAAACGCCCGGCCGTAGCAGGACGATCGATTCCAGATGCCGGCCATCGCGCGACCCGGAATTGAAGGGCTCCCCCACCGGCCGATAGATCTGCGCGGGCTCTTGCGCCAGGCTGGGCGGCAGAGGCAACAGATCCGCTCCCGCAACCCCCACGATTTGGTGTGGCCGCGAATCGAGCTGGATCTTCCTACCCACCACCTGTGGATCCGCGTGAAACTGCTCGCGCCACAACGCATAGGACAACACCACGACATCGTCACGGCCATCCCGATCCTCCTCCGGCCGGAAAAAGCGCCCCAGCATCGGTTGAACGCCCATTACCGTGAAGTATTGATGCGAAACCAGAAGGGCGGTCAGGCGCTGTGCTTGGCCGGCGCCGGTCAGGATCGGTTTGTAATAGGCCGAAAACAGCGCTCCGCTTTCGAGCGTCTTGCTATCGCGGCGCCAATCTTCGAAGTCGTCAAAGGACGACGGCCCCCGGCTGCTGTTGTTCGATACCGACCAAATCATGGCCAGACGTGGGGCGTTCCTGTAAGGAAGCGGCCGGAGCAGCAATGCATTGACGATGCTGAAGACCGACGTCGACATCCCGATAGCGACGGCCAGTGTTACGATGCCGGTCGCGGCGAATGCGGGTGTCCGCAACAGAGACCGAGCGGAGATCTTGAGATTTTGCCAGACCATATTTGCCAGACCATGACGCGCCTCCACGGCCGATGAGGTTTATTGTACAGTCAGTTTGAATGACCCGACGACACTTCTCCATCGCGGCATCCGGGCTCGCCTTAACAGGACCCTTGTCCGCCGCCAGCTCCACCACCAGAAGCATTCTGGAGCTGCGCTGGTTCCACATGCGCACTAACGCCGAGAATCAAATGCAAAGGACCACCGAGTTCCTGCGCGCCGCCGCGCCGGTACTGAAGCGTTCGGGCGCCACCCAGTTGGGATTTTTCGGAAGCGTCATCGCCGACGAGAGCCCGTTCATTCTCTCTCTGTCCGCGTTCCCCAGCCTGGCTGCGATGGAAACGGCCCGTGAGAAGGCCGCGACTGATAAAGATTACATTCAGGCTCGCGATACCTACAACGCCATGGCTGGCCTCGGCTTCGAACGCATGGAAAGCTCGCTACTGCGCTGCTTTGAAGGCATGCCGCAAGTGGAACCGCCGCCGCACACAGAAGGTTCGGCCGCTCCGCGCGTTTTCGAGCTGCGCATGTACGAATCGAACAACAGCTTCACGCTGGCGCGCAAAATAAAGATGTTTAATGAGGGTGAAATCGGGATCTTCAAGCGCCTCGGAATGCGGCCGGTATTCTACGGCGAGACGCTGATTGGGGCCCGCATGCCGAACCTGGTTTACATGCTGGGGTTCGACAATCTGGCGGCGCGTGAAAAGCTGTGGCAGGCGTTCGGCGCCGATCCGGAATGGCAGAAGCTGCGGGTGCAGCCGGGCTTTAGCGATGCCGAGAACGTGTCGAACATCAGCAATTCTATTCTGCGGCCGCTGCCTTTTTCGGATATTCGATAGGCGAGCGAAAGGTCAGCCCCAGGATTGAATGCGGCCCGCAATATCGGCCTTCAGTTGCTGCGGGTCGGGAGTGAACCGCATGCAGGCCGCCTCTGGCAAATCCTGGAGCACTTCGGCGAACGGCGGATAGCGCAGTTCTGGGAGCACGGCAAAGCCCAATGCATCTGCTAGGAGTCCGGCGACCCGTACCAGATGCACCATCCGAAACGGGCCCTCTGGCGGTTCGTGATGCTTGGCCACCACTTCGCATAACTCGGGCGGGAAAGGCATCTTTCCCATCAGCCAGGCGCCCGCTTGGCAATGATCGATGTCGAATAATTCTCGTTCGGTGGCGATGAGATCGAAGCCCTGCTCGCCGGAAACAGCCAACAGGTTGATGTAAGAGTCCGGGTATTTCACCAGCAAGGCCAGGCGGCCGATGTCGCGCAGGAGCCCGGCGACATAAGCAAAGTCGGTATCCATTTTGCAGGCCCGCCCGAGCTTTTCCGAGAGCAGCGCGCAAGCCAGGCTGTTCTGCCAGCAGGCACGCAGAGCTTTACTATTCAGAACAGGACCGACAAAATCTCCCAATGCCCGCGTCACCGTGATCGCCTTCACCCGGTCTAATCCAAGCAGGACGATAGCATGCGAAATAGTCTTCACTTGGGTCTGCAGCGCGAATAGCGGGGAGTTGGCCATCTGCAGCACCCGGCTGGCAAATACCGGCTCGGCGGCGATGATTCGGCCGACGCCCGTAATATGCGCGTTGTCATGGGAAAGCACTTCCAGCAGACGCGTCGCCACCAAGGGAAACGGCGGCAGGTCATCTAAGGCCCAGGGTTTCTTTTCCTCCGGTGGCTTGGAACGGGCTTCGGGCTCGACAGTCGTCATGCTGCTCCTCTGGCTGATTCACTTATCGGCGGAGCCCAGCAATATTTGAGAGGATGTTTGAACTCGCGCCGATGAGTGGGTTTATGACCACGACCACGGTGGAGACTCCCGCTGAATCCGAAATCCGGTTCCTGGACTACCGGCTGGACGTCATCAGCCATTGGCCGCCCTCGGAACGGAAGCGCGTGACGGCGGAAGCCATCTCGCGCCGCATCACGTCCATCGCCCGGTCCTCGCTGGTGCAACCTCAAATCGACCACTTAATGGACTCGAGCTGCCAGTTACTGGAAAATCTTTTCCAGGGCGAATAGTCGCCGCGCAACTTAGAGCCGTCTCACTTGGAACAACCCTGGCGCGCCTCTTCGAATTGATTGAAAAGCCGCGCCGCCCCGTCCCCGGCTAAAGTGTCCAGCCGATGGCTTTGTCCCTTCTCGACCGTGATTCGAACCGTCATCCCTTTCGCCCGAAATTGCGCGGCCTGCTGTTGCATCTCTTCTTTCCAGCCCGTGTCCAGTTCTCCGACGTGCATGTTGATACACATCTTCGCCAGTGCGCCCACGCGCGCGGGCGTTGCGTCCGGAAGGTAGCCCGGGAAGCCGGTGACGGACCAGAAATATTGTGGATACGTCGCGGCCACATGAAAGGCGCTGATTCCTCCATTGGATTGCCCGGCAATGTGAAATTTATTGTCGGCGATCTTGTAATCCGCCAGAATCTTCGTCAGGAACTCGGGGAAGATGCGCTCGCCGCCTTCGAAGAACAGCTGGCCATCCGGCGCCGCCGGAATCACGACGATGTAGCCGCGCCGTTCCGCTTCGTCCCGCCAATTGCGCTGGATCGCGCCATCGACAATGTTCATCGTCTGCGGCCCGCCGCCGAAGGCGAGCACCCCCGGATAAGCCTTCGCTGCGTCGTAATGGCTCGGAAGCACAACTTTGTAGTGAACCGAGACGCCCGCGATGTTCTTGCTTTTTTCGACAACCTCCGCCGCGGCGGACCCGCTTGCGGCCAATAAAACAGCTGCCCCAGCAAGCGACACAAACGCCGAATCAATATACTTCGAGATCATGTCCGATCACTACCTTTCCTGAATACCCTTGGCCAATCTCCTTCAAATACTGTTCGTCGGAAAAATTCGACAATCCGCCGGTGCGATGATAAACGATCAGCAGCCCCGGTTGGCTTTGGCTCGCAATCTCCGCCAGCTCCTGAGTGGACGTGTGATATTGGGCGCGATATTTCGGCCAGTCCGGCATGGTGGCGCGGGAGCCCATCGGATAGACTTCGTGAATCAGAATATCGCAGCGCTTGCAAGCCTTTACGAGCTCGGGACTAGGCCGCGTATCCCCGGAAATAACGATAACGCGATCCGGTGTATCAAACCGGTAGCCATACGCTTCGTCCCACTCTCCGTGCGGCACCGGAAAAGCCGTCACGCGAACCTGCGAATCACTATAGACAACACCCGGTTTGATTTCGTGCGCGGCCACGCGCAGCGGCCAGCGCTGTTCCAAACCTTTGGTTCGGATGTTGATGTCCTCCTGCCAGGCCGCCAAAATGTGATCAGTCATCGCTTTCAGCCCTTTGGGTCCGTAAACGTTGAGCGTATCTTTCCGTGCCATGACCCACGGCGTGAAGATCAGATCGGGATAACCGACCGTGTGATCGGAGTGCAGGTGAGTGAGAAACGCAGTCTTGAGATTTTCCGGCCGGACCGCTGGAAAACCTTTCGCGGTCGCGGCGGCGGCACGCCGGACAACGCCGGGACCGAAGTCGATCAGATACGCCGTGTCGCCTACAACGATTGCGGTGGCCGGGCCGGATCGGTCGGGATCCATGGCTGGCGTCCCTGTCCCGAGCAAGATCACCTGCGTAGCCGCTGAAACATACGAGCACCAAATCACCACGGCCGCAAAAATTCTGAGCGCTCGATCGGACATTCTAATCACTCGCAACATTATCCTATGCCACGCCATATCCTATGACACCCCATCCTATCCCGGCCCGGTATGTTAGTACCGCCTTGGTGTGTCAGTATGGTGGTGTCTATGACGCCACAAGGACAGCCGAAATTTCAGTTGGTGAACACGCCGGAGTACCGGGAAAGTTACGCCAACAGCGTGCAGATTCGAGTGAACCTCTGGGATTTCTTCCTGATGTTCGGCACCGTGAATCAGACCTCGCCCGAGAACGTTGTCATCCACAACTTCCAGGGTGTCTATCTCAGCCCGCAGCAGGCCAAGGCCTTGCTGAATGTTTTGAATCAAAATATTTCGCAATACGAGCAGACCTTCGGCGAGATCAAGCTGGAGCCCCATAGCACCGGCCAAGCCAGCGCGATCCAGTAATGACGGCGCCCTCCGAGGCTGGACCGAAGAGTAGGCGCGGCGTCAGGCTAGATACCTACCTGTTCTTCCTGCTGTCGTTTACGCTGGTTGTCTTCCTCACGCACGTTGCCTACTTCGGCCTGCCATATTTCTGGGATGAGTTGGGCCAGTTCGTGCCGGCCGCGCTCGACATCTACCACGACGGAGCCTGGATTCCGCATTCTACAGTCCCGAACGCGCACCCTCCCGGCGTGATGGCGTATCTCGCCGCGGTTTGGGACATCTTCGGCTACTCGATCCCGGCCACTCGCGCCGCGATGCTGCTGCTGGGGAGTTGCGCCTCGTTTTTCACTTTTCTCCTCGCCATCCATTTGTGCCGTGGACTGCACGGCGCGCCGGCGTTCGCCCCGGCCCTGTTGCTGCTGATCGATCCCTTGTTCTACACGCAGGCCATGATGGCGCAACTGGACATGCCGGCCATGCTCTTTACTGTGCTCGCGCTGCTGTTGTTCTTGCAGGACCGGCATCCTGCCGCGGCCCTGGCTTGTACGGCGCTGGTTCTTGTCAAAGAGACCGGCGCGCTATTGCCGATGATTTTAGTCCTGTTCCTTTTGGCCGATCCGCCGCGCAGCAAATCCGCCGCTTACTACATCGCCCCCTTCGCAGTCCTGGCCGTCTGGTTCTTTATTCTCTGGCGTGCCACCGGCCACGTCTTCGGAGACGCCGGATTTACGCACTACAATCTCGGCTACGCGCTCAATCCGGTCCGTGCCTCACTGTGCTTCCTGCGGCGCATTTACTATCTTTTCCTGGCCGACTTCCGATGGGCGGGTACAGTGGCCATCGTGCTGGCATTGAAGAAAACGCGGATCTATTCCAATCGCGCCTGGCGGGTCACGTGGCTGTTTATCGGCGCGCACGTGCTGCTGGTCAGCGTGCTGGGCGGCGCGGAGCTGGAGCGCTACCTTCTTCCGGTATTGCCGCTGGTCTACATCGCGATGAGCGCCGGATGGAGCTTGCTGCGGCCGATGTGGCGCAATACCAGCATTGCGGTGGTCGCCGCCGGGCTGCTAGCTGGACTGATTTTCAATCCTCCCTTTCCATTTCCCTTCGAAAACAATCTGGCCATGGTCGATTTCGTCGAGATGCAGCGAACCGCCGCCCAATTCGTCGAGAAAACTTATCCATCCCGCCGCATCTACACTGCTTGGCCGCTCACACAGGCTCTACGCAATCCCGCCTTTGGATACGTGAATGCCAAGCTGTTACCTGCTGAAACCGGCGATCTTCGGTATTCGACGCTGCGCGTTGTCGATCCGAAAGATGTCGACGTATTAGTGTTGTATTCCCGGACCTGGGAGCCGGAATGGGGCGTCCTGCGATTCCAAGCTATTGAGCGATTCTTGCATCGCTTCTATGAGTACGAACCGCAGATGAATACGACGCAAGTGCGCGATCACTTCGGATTGGTCCCGATCCAGCGCTGGACGCGGCGGGGCCAGTGGGTCGAAATATATTCCCGAGCTCCTATTTGAGCGCGAAGGTGATGATCGCGTCGCCCGCCGCGATCGCGATATACTGCTTTCCATCTACCGCGTAGCTAATGGGCGGCGCGTGGATCGATGCCCCGGTCTGGAATTTCCAAAGCACTTTGCCGGTGCGGTCGTCGAACGCGATCAGGTAGCCCTGCGGATCGCCGGTGAATACCAAGCCGCCCGCCGTCGCGAGCAGTCCTGCCGACGGCGTGGTGACCATGTCGAAGCGCCACTTGGTTTGGGCGGTAGTGGGATCGACGGCCAGAATCGCGCCCGTCCCGTGCGTGCCCGGCGGACCTTCCACGTTGCTGGCCTGATACCACTGGCCGGGCGTGAAATCCTGCTTGCTTTTGTAGAACAGGTGGCAATTTTCGCTGGAGCTGAAATAGTAGAAGCCGGTCCGAGGACTGTAGGTGGTAGCTTGCCAGTTATGGCCGCCGCCCAGACCCGGACAAGCGAACTTGCCCTCTTCGGTGGGTTCCTGGCCGGCAATCAGAATCGGGCGTCCATCCGGACCGATTCCATCCGCCCAGGTCACCTTCGTATACGCCCTGGCCTTCAGGACCTTTCCGTTCGTGCGATCGAGCGTGTAGAAAAATCCATTGCGATTGGCCTGGATCAGCGCTTTCACTTTGCGGCCATCCACGGTGAGATCCACCGGCAGCGGATCGCTGATCGCATCCCAATCGTGGGTATCGTGCGGTGTGAACTGATAAAACCATTTCAGCTTTCCGGTGTCGGCATCCAGTGCGATCACGCTACAGGAATATAGGTTGTCGCCGCGCCGGACATCGCCGTCCATATCCGGCCCCGGATTGCCCGTGCCCCAATAAACCAGATTCAGATCAGGGTCGTAGGTTCCGGTGACCCAGGTAGATGCGCCGCCGCGCTTCCACGAATCGCCCGACCAGCTTTCGCCGCCCGGCTCGCCTTGACCAGCGACGGTATTAAAGCGCCACACCCGCTTACCGGTATTCACGTCGTAAGCATCGACGAAGCCGCGCGTTCCGAATTCGGCGCCGGCGATTCCCGTCAACACCAGATTCTTAACCACCAGCGGCGCAGCGGTGGCGCTATACCCCTGCTTGTAATCGGCCAGCGGCGCCTCCCAGAGCGTAGCGCCGGACTTTATGTCGAGCGCGACCAGCGTCCCCTCGATATTCACGCGGAACAGCTTGTCTCCTTGTACCGCAAAGCCGCGATTCACTTCGCCGCAGCACAGATCGAGCGGCCCCGGAGGAGTCTTATGAACGTGCCACACAGGCCGGCCGGTGATGGCATCCAACGCCCAGGAATTGTTCGATGGGGCGGCGACGAACATCATCCCGTCGAAAACCAGCGGCGTTGTTTCCGACCCGCCGACGCCGGTCTGATAAATCCATTTGGGGGCGAGGTTCGCCACCGTGCGAGTGTCGATCTGCGTGAGATCGCTGTAGCGCCAGCCTTGCGGGTTCTGGCCGTAGGTCCGCCATTCGCCCGATTTGGTTTGCGCGTTCGTGAGCAGCGCCATCCCGAGCAGCCCTGCGATCGCCGTGAAATTCATCGTTGTGCTCCTCCCAAACTGGCCAGATAAGCGACCAGGTCGTCCAGTTCTTTGGCGGTGAACATCTTGCTATAAGTGGCCGGCATCAAGGACCGGTCCTCGCGCTGGATGGATGTCACTTCGTCCTTCTGAAATGAATAATAGTGTCCGGAGAGATCCATCAATCGGGCCGAAAAGTTATCCAATCCTTTGTCGAGGCCCGTGATCTTCTTGCCGTCGCGCGTGACCACCGTGAGGGTGTCGAAACCGGGCGTGATCTCGGCGTTCGGAGCAACCACCGATTCGCGCAAATAGGCCACGCTGCGTTGGCGTCCGGCGCGGGTCAAGTCCGGCCCGAGGCCGCTCCCGCGCGCGCCCACGCGATGACATTGGCCGCAGCTCCCTTTTTCCCAGAACAGCTTCTCGCCCGCTGCCGGATTGCCCGTGATCGGAGCGCTTTCGTGCGGCGTGAGCGAGCGAACATAGGCGACCAATCGCCAGCGCTGCTCATCTTCCATCCGGCCGCCGAAGGCAGGCATTTCCGAGCCCGGCACCCCGTCCGAGACCACGCGAAAAAGATCAGCATCGGTATCGCCGGCCGCAAAGCTGCCGCGCGTCAAGTCGGGACCGCTGCGTCCGCCAGTGGCACGCAGGCCATGACATCCCGCGCAGGACATCCGGAATTGCACGCGGCCCAATTCGATCGCCTGGGCGTCGCCCGCATAAGGATTTTTAGGCGCTGGGTGCTGCTGGGCGAGGCAGCAGCCTGCCAGCACGACAATGGTCAGGAGTTTTAGCTGCACGAAGGAAGCATACGCACACCGGGGCTATGGTGTCAATGTTATCGTCACTTGCCACTAAGCTAGAACACGAATGAGGTCGTACGGTTTCCGCCGTAGGCCGGTCCGCAACATCATTAACACCTCAAGTTCTGCCAACGCGCTGCCGAACGAGAAGCAGGTCCAAACAATAATGAAACAATCCTCTGCAATCGTGCTCCTCAGCACCGCAATGTTGTTCGTAAGTTCGGCGGCGGCCCAGTCCACCTGCTCCCCTTCGACCAACATCTCTAATTTCAACGGCACGCCCATCCAGGCGAGCAATTTCATTTGGTTCAACGCCAACTTCACCGCCAGCGGAATCCCGAGTACGGGCGCGACTATCTCTTTCACAGCTTCGACCATTACTTTTACGGCCGATCAGCCCTACACCGTCAATGTGCCAAACGCGCAGATTACCTTCAGTCCCATTGCAACCTGCGCCTCCACTACGTTCGATACCCTTACGAACACGTGGACCACAATAGTTCCTCTGGCCGGTAGCGACGAGATTTTTCTCGCCGGAGTGGCTTTCCCCGTTCCGGCAAGCTTTGCTCTAGCGAATGGCCGGGTGCAAGGCCCGGTGAGCTGGCAAGGCACCTTCACCTCGGACACAGCGGGCATCTCCGTAGGTTGGAAATGGGGCGCGGCCGTTTACAAGGTTTTTAGCTCTGACTACAACATGCTCGGTGTGAAGCCGGCGCATTCCAATACCTGCTTGTACGCGAACTCAGATCATGCCGGTACGCCCGAAGGTGTCGATCCGGGCAGCGGCCGGCCGTTCAAAGATTTTGTTACCGGTGGTGCCAGAGGCGGCGGAGGGTCGAACTGGACCGGGTCATGGAGCGGCACGGCGGGCGTCAGCGTCTGCGTCAATAGCAGCGGTGGCGGCGGACCACAGTAACGTCGACTCCGGTCCGTCTAGGAGGTTGCTGAAAAAGTCTCTCGCAGGTCGGAGACCTGCGCCACGTGTAGAGCTAAGTCATTGACCTGGAGTTGTGGAGCAGGTCCCCGACCTGCCAATGTGAGCTCTTGAAAGGCTTTTTCAGCAACCTCCTAGAGAAGTTTAGCCAGCTCGGTTTCAATATTCCGGCGCAGATCCGTGGGTGGATTCATCGAAAGCGCGGCCTTGAGCTCCCGTTTCGCCGATACATCATTTCCTGTTTTTAGGAGGACCATCCCGAAGTGGTAGCGAAAGTTGGGCTTCTCCGGGTACTTCGAAACCAGCCCCCGAAGAATCTGAAGAGCGCTCTCATTCTGGTTCTTCTTAAAATAAATCCAGGCTAGCGTGTCGGCCATCTCGGGCTCTTCCGGCGACGTGCGGACGGCTTTCTGTGCGAGCGCCAAAGCCTCCTCGAGATTACCGCCCGAATCGACAATTAGATAAGCCAAATCGTTCATTAACGCGGCATTCCCCGGTCTTAATTCAAGGGCGTGCCGCAGACTGTACATGGCCTCTTGCGTTTGACCTCCCGCTATCATCACGTGCGCGAGAAGCGCCGGCGGTCCGGGATCTTTCGGCGCCAGCCGGCCCGCTTCCCGAAGCTCCGCGGTGGCCTTGGAAAGGTTCCCCGTTAGCTGATAGGCCCTCCCCAGCGATAAATGGTATTGCGCCGAACGCGGGTTCATTACCAACAAACGCTGATATTGCTCAATGGCCGGAACCAACCTGCCGAGAGCTACCTCGACGTCGGCCAGCAATAAACGAATTACTTCCGAACTGGGCGACTTCTCCAGATCTTCGCGTAGAAACTGCAAAGCCTTCTCGATCTGGTTCTGGGCAGCTTCCGCCTGGACCAGCCCTGTTATCGCCCTCGTATTACGAGGGTCTTTCTTGAGGAGCTTTTGAAAACGGTCCTCCGCCTCCTTATATTTCTTGTCTTTCAAATCGAGCATGGCGGTCTGCAACTGAACTTCGTCTGGAAAGATCTGTTCCAGCTTCTTGAGCTCATCGTGAGCTTGCGCGTCATTGCCCGTACTCACAAGACTCACGGCGCGGAGCAATCGGATGGCGGGCAGGTCGGGATCGATAGCCAGAATCTCGTTGGTGTAACGCAGGGCGCTCTGGTAGTCTCCCTCAGCTTGGCTTTGCTGGGCCAGCGCCAGCCGTGGCGGAAGGAAGCCGGGCTTTTTCCTGGCCTCCAGGTATTCGCGCTTCGCGCCCGCTGAGTCTCCCTGGGCGGCGAGCGCCCTTCCCAGGTTGAATCGCCAGACCGCATTTTCAGGACTTCTCTTCACCAGCCCCTGAAATTGAGACACCGCTTCCTTTACCGACTCTGGCTTGCCGCTTGCAAGCAGCAAGGAAGCTTGCACCGCCTGAGCCCCTTCATCAGAAGGCTCTTGTTTGCGAATCTCGCTGACGGCCGTCAGAGCCTTCTCTCCCTTCCCCTGCGCGAGCCAGACATTCACGATTTTTTTCAAGCAGAGGGCCCTGTCTTTTGGATTTGCCTGAGCCCCCTGCTCGTATTGCTGAATGGCATCGTTCCAGCGCTGTATTCTCTCGTAAAATTCCCCCACCTGCAGATGGACTTGCGGGAAGGCTGCCGGATTGTCCAACATTCGCTGCACTACAGCTTGCATTTCGTTTTCCCTCGACGCTCCGGCATAGAATGAAGCCAATTGGAGCGCAGCTCCAGCGTCGGTCGGATTGTTGCGCACCTTGGCTTTGAGAATCTCCTCCGCTTCGCCCGACTCCTTGAGAAATGTATAGTGCGCAAACAGCTCGTCGTAAATCGGCCCGTAGTTCTTATTGTTTTCGATCAGTTGGCGCGCGAGCCTCTCGCCTTCAGCCTGCTGGCCATCCTCGAAAAGAACGCGCGTCCAACCCAGGATCAAATCGGGCTGCATGGGCTTGGCCGCGTTCGCTAGGCGGAAGAACTCTTCGGCATCCTTGAGCTTTTTGTCGGAAGCAGCCAGGTAAGCCTTCAATCGCAAGCCGTCGTACGACTTGGGATTATTGGCGAGGAACTGCTCGGCGATTTTTGCCACCTGGTCATAGAGAGCCTCAGGACGGGTTCCGTCTGCCATATAAGCGCTAAAGCTGAAATCCGCCAGCATCACCTTGACATCGTCCCGGCCGGGAAGCAATGCGGCCGCGCGCGAGAGGTCCTGGTAAGCTTCGCGTCCCTTGTTCAGATGAAGCTCTGTTAGCCCAAGTTGATAATATGCCTCGCCGAATCGGGCATCTCTTTGAATCGCCTTCCGATAATTGAGCGCGGCTTCACTATAATTCTGTTTAGCGAATAGCTCCTGGCCCTTGGCGAGATAATAGCTCGGGCTGCGTCCGCAGCCTGTGAACACAATCAGCGCCGTCAATAGCGGAAAGGCGTTTTTCACCCGTTCCTAATTATCAGCGATGCGGATGTACCGAGCGGCGAAGAAAGTACCAGTACTTTTCACACCGGCCTTCCGTGCTTAAGCCTTGTGGAGAAGCAAAACTCCGATTATCATCACCTTATAACCGTGAGAAGATTAATGCGTCACTGCCGAGCCATCGTTGTAGCCTGGATTACTTTAGTTCTCCTCGCGATTGTAGTGCCACAAGCGGCCCGCGCCGGTTTTGTGCTCGGGGACGCCGCCAACTTTGCCGTTTTGTACGAGGGCAACGGCGGGAATACTTTGAATTTCAATAATTCAACGATTACCGGCAACATCGGCATTGGCGGTACAGGAAAGATGGCAGTCAGCGGCCCTGGCACCATCACCGGCAACATCGAGTTCTACGCGGCGAGTAGTTCGCAATTCAGTGGCGGTGGTGTCACGATTACTGGGACTACCACTTACGGCAACGGGAACGTGAATACCGACCTCACTGGTATCAATGGCCTCAACGCACTCTCTCTGGCTTTGAGCACAGAGACTGGAACCGCGGCGACGATCACTAACGGGGCTTCGATTAATGCTAGCAGCGGTACCTTGGACGGCAACGGCAATCGTGTTTTCACTGCGGTTTTAGATCCATTCAATGCAGGCGACACCCTTACGATCCATGGCGCCAGCACTGATTATGTTGTCGTCAATATCCCCAGTACGGGTGGTCACAACTTCAACGGCAGTGTTGTGCTGACGGGGGGTATAACCTCCGATCATGTTCTCTTCAATTTCGATAGTGGCAACTACACGACTCTCAGCGGCGGCGACACGTTGCAAATCAGCACCAACGGCAACGTTACCACGGGAACATTTCTGGATGTCAATGGCGCTATTTCGATCAATCACTCCACCCTCGACGGACGGCTCTTTGGCGGTGATACCACGAACATGGCAATCGTCTCCGGCGCTAACATAGTTGCACCGCCCAGCACCGTCCCCGAACCTTCGCACACCGTGTTCGCCTTGGGTCTGATGATGGCACTCGCCCTCGCGGCGCGGAAGAAGTTGATCCGCTCGTAAACCGGATATTTCGGGCTCTTAGCAGCACTACCTGCGCTCGTACTTCCAGCCCCAAGGTCGGGGAGGCTCGACGCAGGCTGGTCCTGAACTCACGAATATTGCGTTCTATGGCGAGCAATAACGGTTAATAGTCGCGTTGACCGTTTGGGAGATCCTCACATGACGCACACCGTCTTTCAGGTTGGTGAGGCACAGGAGCGACGCAAAGCCGCGCTCGAGGAACTGGCCTACGTCGATGCTACCTACAGGTCGTTGGCCCGGTAGGCCACGACCAGACGACAGTGCCTTGCGCGAAACTTCAGGAGCAGGTGCTGCACCGACGAAAGCTAGTCCGCGAACTGCGGACGCTTCAGAACCTGGTGAAGCACCGCGTTGTCACGGGATCCCGACGCGTCCTCCACTCTAACGGGAACAGAGTGTTCGGGTAACAAGCCTTTAACTATGAAAGCAAATATCCTGTAGGGCGCCTCGCGAGGCTGGCACCACTGGTAATTTTGCCAGGGCCGCCAACTGGAACACTACTCAGTTCAATTCGAATTACAAGGGATGCATGCTCGTACAAGGGATGCATATTGCTAGAGGTTTCTGAAGTCCCCGCTGAATTGCCGTGCTTTCCGTTTCAAGAACTGGAGGATTCCCATGAGATTGAACTTTAACTTATTCTGCCGGTTTGCACTTGCAGCGATCATGGCTGCTGTGACCGCATCAGCCCAACAAATGCCCACAATCATCTCTTTGACATCGGCTGGAAATATCGGCGCCGGGCCGAATGGAATCGCTGCAACTGCGAACGAGTTGCTCTACACTCAGCCGTTTTGCGCCGGCAAACAAACTCGCGGGACTTACAACATGAACCGGCCACTCGGCTCAGGTGCATTCACCAGCACGCTACTTGATCTGATACCAGAGACGGGTCAGTGCTCTGAAAACTACCTTACGATTTCGACTGGGCTAGGCGGATTTACAGCCGGCGACAGATACGCGACTGGGTCATCCATAACGAATCCCACCAACGAGGCTGTTTATAAGAATGGTTCACTCACGCCGTTCATCGACATGCTTCCCGCTCCCAATCAGCACGCCGGCATCACCTTTGACACGACCGGAACGTTTGGGTTCGATTTGATCGTTACCCTCCAAGGGTCGGTCAATGGATACAACTCCGCCGGGATGCTCCAGTTTACTTATCTCGTACCGACGAACTCTGGACCCTATCTCCTGGAGGGCGCTACCGTGGCCCCTTTGACCTACGGCCCCTGCCCCGGATGTCTTTACATAACCGGAGAGACCGCTTCCCCAAGTCAGAACCCCTTCGGTGCGATATTCTTCGTTAGGCCGAATACACCTAGCGGTGCCATGATTACCAAATTGGCGGACTCCCCTGGCATGGAGCCCGAAGGTATTGTTTTTGTAGGGACGCCTAATCCATCCTGCTCGCTAGATGGTTACAGCTATTTTGTGAGCGGCTACGGCACGGGAAGCGACATAGACTTTGATTTCTCGACCAGCGGCGCTATCCTCGCGTATACTCCAGCCCAGCTTGCGTCGGTTGCAGGACAGTTTCTGGTTCCTGACGAGGGAGGGCATTCCACGGGGCAAGGTATAATCTCCGCATTTTCCGCGGAGACAGGCACATGCTCGCCTTTCTCCACTACGCAATATCAGTTGGAAGGATCGACCATCTTCCAGTGCCCGGTATCCGCTTGCGTAATTCCGCCCAGCGGGACCGCGATTGGGGGAAGCCCCGTCTCGTGGAACAGGTTCAATCCACAAGGTCCGAACAATGTGGTCTGGATTAACGCACACATCGGGACGCCTTCCGGTGTTTCCACCACGACAGTCACTACAGTGAATTTCACTGGCGTCACGTTCCAGTTGAACGGACAGACTTATGCGCTTCCGGACGGGCTCCTTATCTTCAACCCATCGGCGCCCGCGACTCCCTCCACGACCTTCGATGCCACTTTCGCGCCGAATGGCCGCTGGACCACAACTGTCAACCCCAGCAATCTGAGCGACGAAATCTTCTTCGATGGCAACGCCCTTCCGGTGGACTCCAATATTTCCGGCGGAGGACAAGCCACCTTGACCTATACCACCACGTCGAGCGACAACAATTTGAAATTCGACTGGCAGTGGAGCGCGGCAGCGTACACTTTCTGGCCCGGCAATAACCAGGCGCAGATTTTGGCTTACCACCACACCGACCATGCTGGTACCCCGGAGAACCGTCAGGTTCAACAATCGCTGATCCAGGGCCCGCGCGGCGGCGGAGGATCTAACTTCACCGGTTCATGGAGCGGCACAGGGCACGGCGCTTGCCCTGGGGCGCAATAGCCCGCGAGCTTGGTATTGAGAGCGGCAAGGGGCCGGCGCAGTTCTACTCCAGCGCGAACGCGTTGACCCCTGAGCTGACAATCACCACATACTGCTTGCCGTTGCGGCCCATATACGTCATCGGATTCGTGTGCCCTTCGGCATCCAGCTTCGTTTCCCAAAGCACGCGGCCGGTTCGCGAATCGAACGCGCGGAATCGTTTGTCGATCGTGCCCGCGATGAACACCAGTCCTCCGCCCGTCGCAATGGGCCCGCCTTGTCCGAACGAACCGGTATTGTGAACGCCCTTGGCTTCCATTTCATCGCTGGTTCCGAGCGGTATCCGCCACGCGATATCCCCGGTGTTGGCGTTGACGGCCATCAACTCCGCCCAAGGTGGCTGCTGGCAGGGCTGCTCGGTGGCCGGATCCCAGAAGCGGCTGTAGAAGGTTCCGCGGCCGAGCGGGCTGAAGCGCCGGTAGGCCACCTGATCGCCGTCCTTGGTTTTGTCCAGCCGGCCCATACCTCCTACATTGCGCGAATTGACGAATACATATCCAAGGCCGGGATCCACCGCGACGCCGCCATAATTCGGCCCGCCCTGCTGGCCCGGAAAGATCACCCTGATCTCCTTGCTGCTATAAGGCGTGTACGCGCCTTCGTTATGGATGCCGCCGATCTTCTCCGCCAATTCACGGCAGTACTTTTCATGCTCCGGTTCGCCAGTGAAGATCTCGTCGGGCTTCATGCCCATCCGCGCCAGCGGAGGAGGCTTCAGCGGAAACGGCTGCGTGGGCCACGACTGTTCGCCCGGCACGTCACTCTGAGGGACGGCGCGCTCCTCCACCGGGTAAATGGACTTGCCCGTCTCGCGATCCAGGAAAAACATCAACCCCGGCTTTGAAACCGCGACCACCACCGGGATCTTCTTTCCGTCGCGAACCACGTCCATCATCGCCGGCGCGGCTTCCGCATCGTAATCCCACATATCGTGATGCGTGAGCTGAAAATACCAGCGCATCTTCCCGGTGTTGGCGTCCAGCGCAACAATCGAAGAAGAGTAAAGATTCTGACCATGCCGCGCTCCACCGTAATATTGTGAGGCCGGCTGGCCGACCGGCAGAAAAATCAAGCCGCGTTCGGCATCCATCGTCGCCGCGCCCCAATTGGCGGGCGATCCAGCGCTTACCCAGTTGTTCTCTGGCCACGTGCCGTACCCGGGTTCGCCCGGATGCGGGAGGGTGTGGAAGGTCCAGCCCAGCTTGCCGCTGCGGAGATCCCACGCGCGCACATCCATGGCTGGCCCGTCGGGATTCTCTTCCTGGCCCTGCGCTCCGGTGATAATCAGGTTCTTGAAAATGACGCCGGGCGAACTCATGTGATAAGGCATGTTGGGAAATTTGTCGGCGACTCCCGGCCGCAAGTCCAGCGTCCCTTCCGAGCCGAATCCCGGCACCAGCCTGCCTGTTTTTGCATTGAGTGCGATCAGTGTTCCGTCGCTGAGTCCTGCCAGTACCTGAGGCGGATTCTCTTTGTCGCCTGCCCAGTAAGTAACTCCGCGCAGCGGTGCGCCGGCCTTCCCCAAATCGTATTTCCAGATTTCCTTTCCGGTATCGGGCTCCAGCGCGACAATGCTGCGATGGACTGTCGGCGTGTACAGAACACCGCCAACCATAATGGGGACGGCCTCGGTGGACGTCAGAGCTCGCGTGGCTGCATTGAGGTCGATGCCCCCTGGATCGATGCCATACCGCCACGCCAGTTTGAGCTTCGAAACATTCTTGGTGTCGATCTGTTTCAACGTCGAATACCGCTGGCCACTGGCATCGTGGCCATAAGCCGGCCAGTCGCCTTGTCCATAAATCACCGGAGCGACGCCGCTCGCCAACAGGACGATTCCGCAAAGTCTCATCGCTACCTCCTGGGCCTTGACTACTTAACGCCGATTACTTGAATACGATCCGTTCCTTCCGATCGTCCAGCAGTTTCGCATCCAGTCCTTTCACTTTCTTCAGGCCTTCCAAGTCCTTGAACTCCCCGTTGGCCGTGCGATATCGAACGATCGCAGCGGATTGCTCCGTCGAAATCCCCAGCCCATCTTCGATCTCTTTGGCCGCGGCCTTGTTCACGTTCACCACACCGAAGTACTTCGCCAGATAGTCGATGATTGCGTCGAACTGCTGATCGCTGGCACGCGCGCCGCGATTCACCATGGTGGCGATTACGGCCTGCCAACCGGCCTTATCATGCCTTTCTCCGATGGCTGTGTCCACGTCGTGACAGCCGCCGCAAACGTCCTCGACGGTCTTCTTGGCCGGCGCTTCGGGCAACGGATCCTGCGCGCTCAAAAGCATGGCAAAGCACAGCGCTATTAGAACAGCTCCACGAACGATCATAGGTTGTTGACGATTTTACCTTAAGGCAGTGTTCATTTATTTGAGGAGAGCAGCGCTGTAATCTCCGTCCCCCCGATCCCCTGCTCGCCGCAGATCGTATAAAACAAGAAGGCCTTGCCGTTCTCCTCAAAAAGTGCGGGATCGCGGAGAGCTCGTTCCGGCCCTTCGGACTCGCCCACCTGAGATGCGACTTTCGGGAGATCGATACATTCGTATTTCTCACGCGGCGCCAGTACTTCTACGGGCCCGGATGCTCTCCAGTCCCGCCAGTCGCCATTCAGAGCGATCGTCGACAGCAGGATCCTCTCGGGCGCATCGCCTATGGCTGAAAAGAAGACATACAGCGCGTTTCCCTGAACCAGAACCGCAACGTGCCGGACGCGTTTGGCATACGGTCCCTGGTCAAAAGGATTGGGCCCTGATTCGAACGCCCCCAGCGGATCCTTCGATTTCCCAAGCAGCCCCAGGCGGCCCATTCCGTAGTAATCTCCCTTCCAACGAAAGATGCGCAAGTAGGAAGTCTTCGCGCTGATACCGGGCCGGGGCTGAAAGTGAAGCCCGTCGCTTGAAACCGCGGTCTGCGTGAACTGCGCGTAGCCATTGGCGCGAAACCACTTGTCCCTTTCGCGGGCGTCGCTGGGCCAGGCATGTCCATCGGTCCACAAGCCGTGGACGTACAGGATCAATTGTCGACTCGCTTCCTCGATGTAGATCTCAGGAGATGCCACGTGAGTGTAGAGCGAAAGGGGAGCGTCCGGTGGATCCGGCTGCGGCCGGTAAAAGATCGTATCCCGCACGTGCAGAATTCCCGGCTCGTAAATCTTCCAAGGACCGTGCAGGGAATCCGCGTAAGCCATGCGAATGTAGCTGCCCTTGTGATGGGCGAAATACATGTAGTAACGCCCCAAAGGATGGGGAACCCAGGCTGGAACTTGAATAACGGACGGCCCGTTGACGTTATCGCCGAGCGATTTCGAAGTTGCGACGGTGATCAACGGATTCTCGGGAAATCGCGCAGCCTTATCCTCGGCAATTCCTGAGCCGGCGGCCGTGAGCGCCACGGCAGCAGCGGCCAAACGTCGCAGCATTTCGTTTTACCTCTTCGGGTAAGAAAACTCGCCGGACGGATCCTTCTCTTTCAACGCCTTTACCTGCCCGTTCTCCATCACGAATTCAAACACCAGATCGGAGAACTGCGGGATGCGAAACCTCATCCCTTTGGTGTGGGTCAGCGAATAAGGCGGCGATCCGGGCAGCACTAGCGATAGCCCACTATTCTCGATAAAAGTTATCTGCGCCTTCATGCCGCTCGGCATCTCGTACGTGCCGGCCAGTTGCGTGAGCAGCGTGGCGTCGAGTGCCTCAGGCTTGCGCGTGAAAACCGCTTCCGCCTCGTCCAGCGACATCACCGCTTGATCGACGTCGCCCTGCGGATTGGTGCGAAAGTTCACCGACCACTTGCCGTCCCGCTCGTCATCCGGCGTGTCGAAGCGATCGTAGTGGAACTGCGTCATCGGCATCTTCATCTTGTGAAAGTCGAACTGGAGCTGATTGTCCTTCAACCCGATTTTCATGACGCCATAAGCCGCGTTCTCATAATCGGCCACATAGTCCGCCAGCGCGTGTGAAGGCTTCGTATTCGGCACCCGATCCTCGCCCGCCTTCGCACGTGCCTGCTTGCCCGCTTCCTTCGATTTCAGCCGCATAGCCCGCCGGCGTTCGCTCCAGGGCGTCTGATCCATTCCGAGCAGCCGCTCGTAGACGTTGTAACTGACCACGTTGTACAGCGGCGCCGCGTGGTCGCCAATAACTAAAACAATCACGCCGAAGTGCTCGCGCGGCATGAACGAAACTTGCGAATGGAATCCGGGAAGATCGCCGCCGTGAAATGTGAGCAGATGCCCGCGATAGGAGGCCGTCTGGCGTCCCATCCCGTACGCCGAGTTCAAAATTTCCCAATACCCCAGCGACTCTGTCAGCGTGTTGGGCAGCGCGATGGCGGGATCGAGCGTCGCCTTCAGCACCGCGGCCGGCAGCACCGGGCGTCCTTTGTATTTCCCTTCGTTCATCAGAGCGATTAGCCAGTGCGAGATGTCGTCGATATTAGACGCAATCGCCCCGCACGGCGCCACGCCTTCGATATCCTCGTAATAAGGGATCTTGTAAAGTTCGAAAGAGTCGCGCTTTTCCGTGAAGGGCACGCCGAAATCGGGCTGGTGCGTCATGTCCGAAATCGAATAGCCGGTCGACTTCATGTCCAGCGGGTTCAGGATTTTCTCCCGCACGAAATCCTCCCAGCGCTTGCCCGACTGCAGCTCGATCATGTACCCCGCCGCCGCGAACATCAGGTTGTTATAAAGGAAGGCCTCGCGCATCGGCTCCTGCGGCTCGAGATATTTCAGCCGGTCGAAAAGTTCCTTGCGCGTGAAGTCGGACTTATACCAGATCGTATCGTGCCGCGTGACTCCGGTCCGGTGCGAAAGCATGTCGCGCAGCGTGACCGTATTATTGAGCTGATCGTTATAGAACCGAACGGTCGGGACCGAATCGCGGATCGGCTTGTCCCAGGTGAGCTTTCCATCCTCCACCAGCATTCCCGCCGCAACCGCGGTAAACAGCTTCGTATTAGACGCTATCGGGCAAACGGTAGCGGACGTAAATGGCAGCTTCTTTTCGTAATCCCGGTAGCCGTAGCCTTTCGCAAAGACCAGCTTGTCGTTCACCACTACGCCCACTCCGATGCCCGCCGTGTTCCAGTCCTTCAGCACCTTCGACATGTAGGCGTCGAAGCCATCCAGTTTCTTGGCGATATCCGGGTCGTTGATTTCGGCTGGCCGGGTGAGCGCGGGCAACAGCAGGCCGATAACAAATAGCCAAAGAACTGTGGTTTTACGAATATTCATAATGTTTCACTCGTCGATAGCTTACAATCAGTGTATCTCGCGGACTTGACCGTTATGCGATTTCGGGCGTTCCGTGCATCCGTCGGGCTGTCATGCTCATTGGCGATCGGCGCGTTCGCGCAGACATCGCCGCCCGCTGCCGCATCCGGTTTCATAACGGGAACCGTCCTGGATGCCGCCGAAAACTCGCCCCTGCGCCGCGCGGTTGTGACGCTGTCCACCGTCGAAGCCCAACCACAGGACGCCGTCGCTTGGACCGACGGCAATGGCCGCTTTTCCTTCGGTTATCTGCCGGCGGGCCGCTATCAGTTGCGAGTGACCAAGGACGGCTACCAGCCCGCCGCTTATAACGGCGCTGGAAACCCGAATCGACCGCCGGAGACCATCCAACTTGCCGCCGGCGAGTCTCGAAATGGCTTAATCCTCCACGTAAAATTGATCAGCTCCATCAGCGGCGTCGTCCTGGATGAAGACGGCGACCCTCTCTCTGGCGTCCAGGTACACGTTATGAGGCCGGAGTTTCGCCGCGGCAAACGAAAGCTCGTAGCCGGACCCGTAAGCATGACGGATTCGAACGGTCACTATCGTTTGACTGGACTCGTCGGAGGGCAATACGCCGTCGCTGTGAACAGTATGAATCGCCCGGCCGTCAAAATACATCCTGAAGCGGCCGCCGGAGAACCTCAACAACAATATTCCTACGGCACTCAATACTATCCAGGCGCCGACCGTGCTGAATCAGCGACGCTTATTGCGGTACAACCCGGGCAGGAGATCTCTTCCATCGATTTTCGGCTGCGGGCGCTGCCGGCCGTGTCGATCCAGGGAAAGATTATCGTGCCGCCGGGCGCGGGCTCTGTGAAAGGAGCCTCCGTAACCATTGGGAGGCAGGATATCGGCAACGGGATGCGTACGGGCGTCGGGGTCTCCACGCCTGACTACAATTTTGGCAGTCCCCAACTTGCGCCTGGCTTGTATGTTCTGGTGGCTCAGGCGACTATTGATGACAAACTATATCGCGGCGTGCAAACGATCAACCTCGGGTCGCAGCCGCTTCACGACATCGCTATCCCCATCGAAGCCAGTATCGATCTCACCGGCACCGTATCGGTCGAAGGACCGGACGGAGGCAAGTATGCCGCCTCTTTTGTAAGCCTGGTTTCCGGTGACGATATTTCGGGGAATGGGCCGCCGCTGCGGGCTAATGTAAACAAGGACGGCAGCTTTAAGATCGCCGGCGTCCCGCCCGGTATCTGGGACATCAACGCCGGACCGATTCCGTCCACAGGCTACATAAAGTCCATGCGCCTCGGCGATCAGGATGTGCTGGCCGAAGACATGACCATCCGGCCCTCCACCTCAGAGGCGCTGAAAATTGTCTTCAGCACTCATGCCGCTAAGCTGGAGGGAGACGTATTCCAGGGCGATCAACCTGCCCGCGCCGTTGTCCTGTTGGCGCCCGAAGCCAAACTCCGGCACATGATTGGTTTCTATCGCACGGTCACCACCGACGAAAAGGGACATTTTGAGATCGACCGCGCACGGCCGGGAGAGCACCGGCTGTTTGCCTTCCAGGATCTCGACCAGCAGTCGATTCAAGACCCGGATTTTCTCAAGCCATTCGAGCGGTATGGCGTCCCGGTCACTTTGCGGGAAGGGCCAAACGACCCGCAAAAGCTGTCCCTGATTCCACCCGCGCGGTCAGCGGGAGCGCAACCATGAAGCTGACCATACGATTCGTTCCGTTTCTATGGATCAGCCTGATAGCTCAGGTGCAATTCTACCCGGCGCAGCGGCCGCCGCTTCCGCCCCAGAATCAGACCGGAAAAGCCTCCATCGAAGGATCCGTGCTCGATGCCGTCACCCATGAACCTGTGAAGAAGGCGACCGTTATGCTGAACGGCGGGGCTGGTCTTAGCGCCGTCACGGATGCCTCCGGCCATTTTGCATTCCGGCAGTTGGCCGCGGGCCAGTACAACATCTTCGTACAGAGCGAGAAATACCCTGCGTCGCAGGATTCGCTAGACGGAAGTCGGCAGGTTTCCATCTCATTGGCCGCTGACGAGCAGAAGCAGGATATCACGGTATCGCTTACTCCGGGTGCATCCGTGCGCGGGCGCATCGTCGATGAGGACGGCAGCCCCATGTCCGGATGTAACGCCACTGCCATGCAGCTTCGCGATACGGGCGTGGGCCGGACCCTGCAGCAGAGTGGCAATTCTCAAACCGACGAAAAGGGCGAGTACCGGATTTCCAACCTTCCCCGCGGCAAGTACTACGTTCAGGCGCGCTGTTTTAAGACCATACCCCTGCCGCACCCTTTCGTCCGCCGGGATGCCATCATGGACGTGCCGAGGCTCACTTACGAGCCGCTCTTCTATCCAGGCGCCGCCGACCCGATGAGCGCGGCCAAGGTGCAAGCCGCGCCCGGAGCAGACATCTCCGGCATCGATTTCAAAATGACTCCCGCTCGTGGCATCGTCATCCGTGGGCACGTCGGCCCCGCGTCCGCCGGCATTATTCAAGTCAGCTTGACTCCCAAAGATCCCCTGACACGACAGTTCCGGACCCAGGGAATGCGGGTCAATGCATCCACAGGCGAATTCCGGATCCAAAACGTCCTTCCGGGATCGTATGATCTCGTGGCCTCCACGGCGGAAGGGGGACAATCCTTCTTCGCGAAAACTTCGGTCGAGGTTGGCGACGCGCCGCTCGATCCCATCGATCTAACCCTGGCGCCGGCGCCCACGGTCACCGGAACCATCTTGATTGAGGGCGACACCAACCTCCCTATGACAAACGGGGACCTGCGAATGAATCCGATAGACGGCCGGCCAATGATGCAGCCGCCTCCGCCAGCCAAGGTGCAGAGCGATGGGACCTTCGTCATCAATTCCGTCACGCCCGGGCGTTGGCGGCTCTTTCTGGGCGGCGTCCAGGGTTATATCAAGTCGGTCCAGCAGGGCGGTCAGGAAGCCACCCCGTGGGACCTTGAAGTCGGGTCATCCCCCAGCCAGTTGAAGATCCTGGTTGGCACGAAATTTGCCAAGATAGAGGCCACACTTTCGGCTTCGACGGACGGTGCCGGACAAGTCGACGGCATCCTTTGGGCAGCGGACGGCGATCCGGATTCCCAGCGAGGCGTTTCATTGAACCAGCAAACCTCCAGCACGATCCAGGTCCCTCCCGGGAAATATCATGTTTGTGCCTTCGCGATCGCCCAGCCTTGGGTGCTCATGCAAAATCGTGCCCTGCGAAAAGCGCTGGAAAGCCGCTGCGAAACCATCGACGCTCCCGAAGGCGGCAGCGCCCGCGTGCAACTCCCGGTCATTCCGGCGGCCGACCTGAAACAGATACTCGAAAAGATCGAGGATTGAAAGCGCCACGTCTCCCGCCACGGCGCAAAGTCAAGATTCAAGATGTTGACGCCGACGTGGACGGCATGTATTTGCGGATCATCGTGCACGCCAACGAGCACATGGGTCAACTGGTGGCCTATGCCCGAATGACTGGCATCGTCCCTCCTTGGTCGCAATAAACCCCCGCCAAACCCATCTCCGCAGCCTCGCGGGAGTATTATCGTGTATCCTCAAGACATACTGCTCCACATAGTTTTCGTAGCGTTTTGAGAAGGACATAACCAAATAGATGTCTACTATTGAGGTTTCCCCTGTCTCGCCTCCGTCAGGCGAGCTCCCACAACCGGTCATTAACGATTTCAGCATTCAGGTCGCAACCGTCAACGGTTCCGGCAGCCAGACCGCGAACAATGTTCTGATGCGCTCCATCTTCCAGATGGGCATCCCGGTTTCGGGAAAGAATATGTTCCCGTCCAACATCCAAGGGCTTCCCACCTGGTTCACCATCCGAGCCAGCAAGCATGGCTACACCGGCCGCAAGAAGGAGATCGATTTCCTGGTCGCCATGAACCCGGAGACCGCCCGCGAAGATGTCATGAAGCTCGACGCTGGCGCCGCCGTGGTCTATGACGAACCGCTCAAGCTGAACGCGCTCCGCTCCGATCTGCATTTTTACCCCGTCCCCTACGACAAGCTGGTCGGCCCGGTTTGCCCGGAGGCGAAGCTGCGCAAGCTGGTGCGCAACATGATCTACGATGGCGTCGTCGCCTGGCTCCTGTCCATCGAAATGGAAGAGGTCCACAAAGCGCTGTTCAAGCAGTTCGGAAAGCGCAAGGCCAAGGCCGCGGAATTGAACTGGGGCGCTTGCCAGGCCGGCTACGACTACGCGTCGAAGACTTTCACTAAAACCGATCCTTACCGCGTCGAGCGGATGAACAAGACCGCCGGTAAGATTATCATCGAAGGCAATGCCGCTGCGGCTCTAGGCTGCGTTTTCGCCGGCGCCACGGTAGTGACCTGGTATCCCATCACCCCGTCCTCATCACTGGTCGAATTTATGATCGGCTACCTCAAGCGCTTTCGCGTCGACAAGGAGACCGGCAAAGCGACCTACGCCGTGGTGCAGGCCGAAGACGAGCTGTCAGCCATCGGGATGGTGATGGGCGCTGCCTGGGCGGGCGCTCGCGCCATGACATCCACCGCCGGACCTGGCATCAGCCTGATGGCGGAGTTCGTCGGGCTCGGTTATTATGCTGAAATTCCCGCCGTGATCTTCGACGTCGAGCGCGTCGGGCCCTCTACCGGCCTTCCTACCCGCACCGCGCAGGGCGACATCCTTTCTACCGCGCTGCTCTCGCACGGCGACACCAAACATCCGCTGCTGTTCCCTTCGTCCCCGGAAGAGTGCTTTCAAATGGCCGGCATCGCCTTCGACCTGGCGGAGCAGTTCCAAACCCCCGTCTTCGTGATGACCGACCTCGATCTCGGAATGAACAACTGGATGGCCGATCCGTTCGAGTATCCCAAGGAGCCCATTCGTCGCGGCAAGGTTCTTACCGCCGAGGACCTGGAGCGGCTGGGTGGCTTCGCGCGCTACAAAGACGTGGACGGCGACGGCGTCGGCTATCGTACCCTGCCGGGGACCAATCATCCCAACGCGGCTTTTTTCACGCGCGGCAGCGGTCACAACGAAAAAGCCCAGTACACCGAGCGGGAAGACGACTACGTCAACAACATGGACCGCCTGGCGCGTAAGTTCGAGACCCTGCGCTTGCACGTGCCCAAGCCAGTGATAAGCCTCAAGCCCAATGCGCAAGCCGGCTTTGTCGCCTTTGGCACCTCACACTATGCGGTGGAAGAGAGCCGCGATCAATTGCGTGCCGAATATGGCCTCGAAACGAGCTATATTCGCTTAAAAGCGTACCCTTTTACGCAGGAATTGCACGATTTTATCCAGCGCCACGAGCGGGTTTACGTCGTGGAGCAGAATCGCGACGCCCAGCTGCTAAGCCTGATGCGCATGGAGTTCGACCCCGCCGAGACCGCTAAGTTGAAGAGCGTACGCTACTTCGGCGGCTTGCCGCTGGATGCGCGTACCATCACCGACAACGTCCTTAGTCAAGAAAAGACCCGTCAGGAGAGCTTATGAGCACCACCGTTACGCCGCCGCCCAAAAAGGTCAACCGCGTTGGTCTGGAAGTCATCAGTTACAAGGGCTCGAAGACTACGCTTTGCGCCGGATGCGGCCACAACGCCGTTTCCGAACGGATTGTCGAATGCTTCTATGAGCTGGGTATCCAGCCCTGGAGCGTCGCCAAACTTTCCGGCATCGGCTGTTCTTCCAAAACCCCCGCCTATTTTCTGGGACTCTCGCACGGCTTCAACGGCGTGCACGGCAGGATGCCGTCGTTGGCGACGGGGGCGCTGCTGGGCAATCGAACGCTGCTCGGCATCGGCGTTACCGGAGACGGCGACACGGCCTCCATCGGCCTCGGCCAGTTCATGCATCTGCTGCGCCGCAATCTGCCGTTCGTTTATATCATCGAGGACAACGGCGTTTACGGGTTAACCAAAGGACAGTTTTCGGCCACCGCCGACCTGGGGTCGAAGCTCAAGACCGGCGTCCTAAACGAACTTCCGCCCTTCGATTGTTGCGCGCTCGCGCTCGAATGGGGCGCTACCTTCGTGGCCCGATCCTTCTCCGGCGACAAGAAACAGCTACAGGCCATCTTGAAAGCCGCCATCACGCACAACGGCCTCTCGGTGATCGACGTCATCTCGCCTTGTACCACCTTCAACGACCACGAAGGTTCCACTAAGAGCTACAGCTATGTCAAAGATCACGAAGAAATGTTGAACGAGGTCGACTTCGTGCCGTTTTACGAAGACATCTCCGCCGAGATCGCCGAGGGCGAAGTGAAGGAAGTGGAGATGCATGACGGTTCCAGGCTTCGGATCAAGAAACTGGGCCGCGAGTACGATCCAACCAGCAAGTTCGACGCGCTCAAAATGATCGAGGAAGCCAATAAGAACGGCGAGATTTTGACCGGCGTGTACTACGTCGACACCACTAAGCCCAATTTCCTAGACATGCTGAGCATCGACGACGCTCCGCTGGCGACCCTGCCTCAGTCGCGAGTTCGGCCGCCCAAGGAAGCCCTCGACGAGGCCATGGAAGAGCTACGCTGAAGCGTGAAGCAATTTATACTCGGATTCATTGCCGCGCTGGTGTTGCTCGCGGTGGGAGGCTTTGCTTTCGTTTCGCTGGGTCTGGCGCCGGTGGCAACCGCGTCCGCGCCGCTGCCGTTTGAAAAACTGATAACCGGCATCGCATTGAACGCTCGCGTCCGCAACGAAGCGCCGAAATCTTCGCCCATTCAGCCGTCCGACGAAGTTTATGCCGCCGGTGCGCGCGTCTATCGCGCCAACTGCGCGATTTGTCATGGTCTGCCCGGGCAGGATGAGACGGCCATTGGCAAAGGCGAATTTCCGAAACCGCCGCAGCTTTTAAAGGGCAAAGGCGTGAGCGACGATCCGGCCGGTGAAACCTACTGGAAAGTCGCTAACGGCATCCGGCTCACCGGAATGCCCGGATTCACCGGCTCGCTATCCACCGACCAGATGTGGCAGGTGACCTTGCTTCTGGCGAATTCCGACAAGTTGCCCGCCAGTGTCCGCACTGTGCTGCAGCAGCCTCTGGTGTTGCAGTAGCGATTCGTCCAGGCGCATCCAGCTTTCAGCTTACTTTCCAGCAGCCTGCACCATTTCCGGCTGGCCCACAATCGCTTCCATTCCGTATCCCGCCGCCAGAACTCCGTTGTCGAACGTCAAGTTCGCTGGCCGATAAGAACTATCGTGCTGACACCGCAGCAGCACGCTGTTGGAAATTACTGCATTCCTATTGAGTGACCGTACCCGCGGGAACCCGCACAGAACGTTCCACGAAGTATGTAGTGTATCGAGCGAATACTTGGCATCCAGGGGAATAGTGTATTGCTTCTGAACAGCGGCATCGATCTGCAGCCCGAGAGCGCTGGCCTTGCTCATCATCCAGGCCAGCGTGATATCTGAAAGCGCGGTCGTACCCGGAAGATCGTCCGGCTCGCCGCCTCCTACGTCACTATGCACCCCGCAGAACCACACTTGCTCCAGCGTCTGGCCTTCCGCCGCCGCCGAGGTCCATAAAGTAGGAGGAAATTCGGCCCGCTTTTCATCGATCGCCAGCGCGTGAAAAGCGTTGAGCACCGCGGGACTGAGCCCGGTATCCAGAAAGCCATAGACAATCGGATCTACCGCCCCGATGGCCGACGGGATTCCCAGTGATCCAACCGTGTCCCATACTCCCACCATCGTGATCTGCGCCGGATACATGTTACAGCCGGCCAGGGTCTGCAACAATGCTTGCCGGTTGGTCTTGTCGCGATAGGCGTTGAAGGCCGTATTCACCAGATCGTCGGTGAAATTCTTGGTGGGCAGACCACAGGTTGCGATCATCCCAGCCAGGCTGCGAGCCGTGTAAGCGCCCCGGCTGAAGCCAAACAAAAATAGCGGATCGCCCGCTTCATACACCTGAGCGATTTTCGTATAGCCGTCCTTGATTTTCTGCCATAGGCCCGTCCCAAAGGCGCCCCCCAGCAGTTTCCAAACCGGATTTCCGTCCGCGCCCACTCCATCGTCATAGAACGGCATTTGATCGGCGCTCACTGGCAGCGCCTTATAGAGCTTGTAGACGTTGGTATGTTTGTCCGCGCTATCCCAGGTACCATCCGCACAAAACGCAATGCGTTTGCTCATAGTTTCTAAGCCTCCTGGCTCGTCGAGAATTATATCGGGAAGCGGAAACCCGCGCCACGCCGTTAACATTCAATAGTGTTAACATTCAATTAATGGTGGGCGCCAATATCGCGCGGCGGCAACTGGCACGGGCAATCTTCATATTGCTCCTGCTGACCTTCTTCGCCGGTCTTCAAACCGCTTCCGCCATTACCGAACAGGTTCATCATCACGACGGACCTTCCCACACCGATTGTTGCGGCGTCTGTCACGCCGGCCACTTATCGGCCACACAGGCTGTGACCTGCGTGACTTTAGTATTGCCCGACGTTCGGTGCTGGCATAAAGCGCAGGATGCTCCTCCCGCGCAGGGCGAATTCGTTTCTTCGCTGCATCTTTCCCGCGCCCCCCCTGGTCTCCATTCCTAAGTCTTTGTTTTGTCCTGATCGGCCGATAGGCAGCGCTAGCTGACCACACGTCCGTGACTGGATTTTTCTGAGGCAGCGTCTTGGTACATGGAGACATATGATGAAATACAGTTTTGGAAGGCCAGGATTGATCCTAGGCCTGGCTTGCTTTCTAAGCGCCTTGCCCGCCTTCCCGCAGTCCATCAACAGCGGCACCGTTCTCGGCACCGTAACGGATCCGTCCGGCGCGGTCATTTCGGGCGCTATGGTTCACCTGCAAAATTCGGTCACCGGATATATGCAGTCGGTCGCCACCGACAGCTCGGGCGCCTTCCGATTCAATAACGTTCCGCAGAACAATTACCGCTTGACGGTGGATGCGCCGGGCTTCACGGCCGCCGCTCAAACGGTCGACGTTCGAAATGCCGTGCCGATCAGCCTCACCATTCCCCTGGCGGTTGCCGCCGAGACCACCTCGGTCACCGTCGAAGCCTCCAGCGCGCAGGTGGAGACCGATCCCTCCGCCCACCAGGATGTCGACCGCAACGCTTTCCTCAAGCTCCCTATGTTCGACCCGGCAGGAAGTTTGAGCCAGGCCATCACCTTTAGCACAGGCGCGGTAGCGGCCGACGCGAACGGCTTCTTTCATCCGCTGGGCGACCATTCGCAGACCAGTTTCGTGATCGACGGCCAGCCCATCAGCGATCAGCAGAGCAAGCTCTTTTCCACCCAGATCCCGGCGTCGGCCCTGCAATCCATGGAGCTGATCACCGGCTCGCCCGATGCGCAGTATGGCGACAAATCCAGTCTGATCGTGAACGCCACCACGCGGTCGGGCCTCGGATCCACCAAGCCCACCGGTGCGATCACTACCGACTGGGGTTCCTTTGGAACCTGGGGCGGCAGCGTCTCCTTGGGATTCGGCAGCCCGAAATACGGGAATTTTATTTTCCTGAACGGAACCCGCTCCGGTCACTTTCTGGACACGCCCGAAGAACTGCCGATCCATGACATCGGAAACAACGGATCGATTTTCGACCGCTTCGACTGGCAGCCTGGGCCGAAGGACGCTTATCACATCGATCTGTTCCTCGCGCGGAACTGGTTTCAGGTTCCCAACAGCTACGATCAACTGTCGCAGGATCAGCGCCAGCGCGTGCTCACCTGGAATATCGCTCCCAGCTATCAGCATACTTTCAGTGCCCACGCCCTTATGACTGTGAACGCCTTCGCACGGCGCGATGAGTTGAATTACTATCCCAGCCGCGATCCTTTCGCCGATACGCCGATTACCGTTTCGCAAAACCGCTTCCTGACCAACTACGGAGTCAAAGCCGATATCGCAGCCACTTTCGGCAAGCATGATGTGAAATTCGGTACACAGCTTCAGCAGACCCGCCTGGACGAGAAGTTTCAATTCGGCGTGACCGATCCCGAGTATAATCCGGTGTGCCTCGCTCCAACCGGTGAGGGTCTTCTGTTGCCAGGCGTAACTAACCCGGACCAATGCTCCACCCTGAATCCAACCTATACCGCGAATCCCAATCTGCAGCCCGGACTGGTGCCATACGACTTGACTCGCGGAGGCTCCCTCTTCTTCTTTCGCGGCAAACATAACATCAATCAATACGCGTTCTACCTCACCGACGCCATGAAATTCGGCAATTTCAGCATCAATGCCGGCTTGCGCGACGATCAGTACAACGGATTATCCTCCGCCAACGGCATCCAGCCTCGCCTCGGACTTTCCTACCTGGTTCCCAAGACCCACACCGTGCTTCGAGCCGCCTATTCGCGCACTTTTGAAACGCCCTTCAATGAAAACCTGATCCTCTCCAGCGGCACCGGGGGCGGCGGTTTGGCGGAAAACGTTTTCGGATCCACTTCCACGCCCATAAAACCGGGCGCCCGAAATCAGTTCAATACCGGCTTCCAGCAGGGTATCGGCCGCTGGATTGTCATCGATGCCGATTATTTCTGGAAGTTCACTCACAATGCCTACGACTTCAGCGTGTTGTTCAACACGCCCATCACCTTTCCCATCGCCTGGCATAACTCCAAACTGGACGGCGTCGACGGCCGCATCAGCACCATCGACCTGCACGGATTCCAGGCTTACTTGAATCTCGGCCACACTCGCGCCCGATTCTTCCCGCCCGAGAACGGCGGCTTGATCCCGCTGGGCGGCCTTCCAACCGCGGTGTTCCGCATCGACCACGATCAGGCCCTTCAGCAGACTGCCGTGTTACGTTACCAGCGGCCGCATAACGCGGAGTGGATCGACTTCACCTGGCGTTACGACAGCGGACTGGTAGTCAGCGGAGTGCCGGATGTGCTTGCCGCTACCATGCTGACGCCCAACCAGCAAGTGGACCTCGGATTCTCCTGCAACGGCGTATATGCGATCGTGCAAAACCCCATCACGGTCTGCAATGGAATCGGCAAATCGACGCTGTTGACCCTGCCGCAGACCGGCACCGAGAACGACGACCACAACCCCGATCGCGTGAAGCCTCGCAATCTGTTTAGCGTCGGTATCGGGACAGACAACCTGTTCCACAAGGAAACCGGCCCTCGCGTGACGCTCCGGTTTACAGCCGAGAACCTGACCAACACCACGTCGCTGTACAACTTCTTGTCCACTTTCAGCGGGACGCACTTTGTTGCTCCACGCACCTATCAAGCTTCGGTGGGCTACGTTTTCTAATCTCGCCGCCGTTCGCCGCCGATCTTAAGAGTGAGCTATGAAAGTCAGGCCCAGGCTGGCGGTTGCGTTTATTCTGGCTGTGATCGCGGGCTGGTTCGCCTACTCTCATGTTCCAGCACCGCTTCCTGAGCTTTCCCGGAGCGAATTGCTGGCCGAGGTCCGAGCCGGTCACGTTCGCAAAGTCATCATCGAGGATCACCAGGTGATCACCGGCGAAAGCTCCGCGCGTGGGCCTTTTCGATCAGCCTACAAGGAGCCGCAGGACGCGCACCTTGTCACCGAGCTGCGCGCTCAGGGCGTCGAGGTTGTATTCGAGAGTTCGCCTTTGGGACTCATTTAACGTCCCGCTGGCATTACGACGGCATAGCCACCGTGGACGATCTGTCCGATTTCTTCAAGGCCCGCCTTCGGGCGATCGCCAGTTGGCGAGCCTGCCCGGAATGGCGCACTCCCTGGTGCTGGGCGCGAACCGCCAGCGAAGTTTCCTATACATACAGGTGTGCGGTTCGGCCGCGTTCTTGTACCAGCGCCAAGACCGCATCAATGATTGGAGTCGGCGCACCGGTAAGCCGTCCGATCTCCTGCACGGCGGTGACCAATGCATTGATCTCCAAGCTGCGGCCCCGCTCCAAATCCTGCAACATTGACATCTTGTGCCCTGCCACCGAGCCCGCAGCCGCCAGCCTGCGATCCATCATCTCCAGGGGGATCTGGATTCCCAGCGCCTCGTTCACGCTTTTCGCCTCCAACATCATCGCTCTGCACAGCGAGAGTAGCCCGGGTTCGCTGGTAATACGATCCAACGTAGCTCCCGTGAGCGCACTAATGGGATTGAAACAGACGTTACCCCACAGCTTCAACCAGATGTTCCAACGAATATTGTCACGCACCGGCGCGTCTATGCCGGATTCATTGAGCGCTTTGCTTACTGCCATCACTCGGGTGGAATGACTGCCATCCGGTTCTCCGATGATCAGCCGATTGAACCGATGATGCAGAATAATGCCAGGTTCGGCGACCTCACACGCGGGCTCGACGACGCAGCCGATCGCGCGCTGTGGCCCGATGAACTGCCATTGGCGCCCGGCCGGGTCAACGGACTGTAAATGGCGCCCCTCGAAGCGTCCGCCGTTCTTATAGAAATACCACCAGGGAATTCCGTTCATCGCTGTAAGCACCGAAGTCGACGGCCCGAGCAGCGGCGCGAAGTCGGGCGCGCTGATGTTTGCCTGATGCGCTTTCAGGGTACAAATCACGACATCCTGAAAACCAAACCGCTGTGGATTCTCGTCCGCGGCGACTCGCGCGATTTTTTCGCGTCCTGCGATTCGCAGTATCAGTCCGCGCTTTTGAATGGCTTTAAGATGATCGCCGCGCGCGATGACGCATACGTCGTGCCCGGCAGTTGCCAGTTCAACGGCGAGATAGCCGCCAATTGCACCAGCGCCATAAATGCAGAATTTCACGCGCTTTGAAGATATTTAATAATACGCAGCCGTCTCGATACCCGTTCCGGCCTGGAAGCTCGACACCACTTTCTTCTGATCCAGATCGATCACCGTGACTGTCCCATCTCCATCATTCGCCACTAACGCCGTGCGCCCATCCGGCGCGAAAGCGAATCCCATGGGATTCTTCCCCACTTCCAGCACCTGCTGCTTCCCATGCAGGTCTGACGCGTTGATGATGTTCACTTGCCCTTGTCCCTGCGAAATGCTGCATATCAGGATCTTCGAGCCATCTGGCGTATAGCGCGGCTTAAACGAGCCTCGGGTCATTCCCTGGATCGCAACCCGATCGATCACGCTGTCGGTGGCCGTGTCGATTACCAGCAGCGTCGGTTCCGCTAAATCGGACGCGACCACGCGCTTGCCGTCGGGCGACTCAGCAATACCCTGAATCCCGTTCGGCGCCGGAATGCGCCCGGTCATCTTACGCGCCTTCAGATCGATCACGCTGATGAACAGCTTGTCGTTTTTATTCGGCACATAAGCCTTGCTCCCATCCGGCAGCACAGCC
>Ga0210386_10000164_pt1 | contig 56983 bp, 39 predicted proteins | sample IncBWH32OmetaG_FD_160091 | JGI IMG/M metagenome (GOLD analysis project Ga0210386, IMG submission 160091) | Forest soil microbial communities from Barre Woods Harvard Forest LTER site, Petersham, Massachusetts, United States - Inc-BW-H-32-O ...
AATTATCAGGTAAAGTATCTATGCTCGATGCTAAGTCGACAGATGGCTCCAGCATTAAAACACTGGACATGAAAGCAGATACAGTTACTGCTGTTGCAAGTGATGGTGGTGTTATAAAAACATGGGCCGTAAATAAAATAAATGCAAAAGCTACCGATGGAGGCTCTATTCATTTCAAAGGAACACCAATAGATAAAAACACTTCAGCTGACGATGGCGGAACAATAAAATCTGATGACGGAGCTACAGTAACCGTAGGAGAAGAGGGAGACAATGATACCACCAGTTCATCATCTTCTAAAGAATCTGATCATAGTTTCAACGATGCATATATAGGCTATGGTTATGTTGCCGGCCCTGAACATGCCGGTGCAAGAATAAAATATGGCAGGTCAAGGGAATTTAACTTTGGCATGGGTGGTGGTTATAAGTTTTGCAAATGGAACGGACTAGGGGTAGATGTTTATTATAAATCAACCGACTTTTTCCTAGAGCCTGATGCTGACAAGGTATTACCAAGCCCTGTTATTCACGATGCAGAAAAAATATCACTTAACAACATCGGTGGTGTAATTTTCGACAGATTCTTTATTGGCAAGTTCTTTTTCGATGGTGGTTTTTATTATGATTGGATATTCTGGAACCGCCACGTAACCTGGGATAATTATTCTAATGGTGATAATGCATCATCTACCTCAACCAAAACCATCGACAGAAATATGTCCTTCATAAAACCAACCGATTACGGTCTGCGGTTCAGCCTTGGGACAAAAAGCGGTGTTTCATTATATTTTAATTACCGTATGGCTAATCTCTTCAAGCCCACTAACGGTACAGCAACTGGTCTTCCTGAGTTACCTCCATATGTGTTAGGGATAAACATAGGCGGGTTCTAGACTTGTAACAAAGGAGGATCATCTATAAAGACCTTTCCAGGAATACCGGAAAGGTCTTTTCATTTCAAGTTCAATTCCTTATCTTTGATAGATAAGATCTATCACAAACTAATGATGGTCAATAACCGATTTATAAAGCCCATACTTACTATCTGCATCTCTTTGGTATGGCTTATAAACGGCTTGTTTTGCAAAATACTTAATCTTGTTCCGCGCCATGAGTTAATTGTTTCAAGAATACTTGGCAAGTCCTATTCGCATACTGTAACTAAAACGATTGGAGCATTAGAGATACTAATGTTTATTTGGGTTATTAGTAGAATACAATCACGCTGGTGTGCAATTACTCAAATAATTATTGTTGTCGCAATGAACATAACTGAATTTATATTAGTTCCTGATATTCTTTTGTTTGGACGGGCAAATATAATTGTAGCCTTATTCTTCATCAGCATTGTATTTTTCAATGAATTCATTTTAACAAACCAGGTAGCGCAAAAGTAATTTATGCCATCACTCAAGAACCACCCTTTTGCCGTAGAAACTTTTTTTGAAAGCTCTTTGGTATTAACATATGCGGTGCCAAAAGAAGAGTTAATGGAATTTATACCAAAGTGCTTGGAATTGGATACTTTCAATGACAAGTGGGCATTTGTTGCAATTGCTCTTGTTAATTCAAAAAAATTGCGCCCAAAAGGGTTTCCGGTATTCATGGGTAACGATTTCTTTTTAATCGGGTTCCGGATATTTGTAAGATACACCAATAACAAAGGCAAAAGATTAAGGGGGTTATACATTCTGAAATCAGAAACCAATAAAAATAAAATGTCATTCTTTGGTAATATTTTTACTCACTATAATTACACAACTACTGACATTACATATTCCCTGCATAATGGCATAATGGGAGTAGTCTCAAAAAAATCAGGCTTAAATATTGAGGTGCTGACTGATAAAACAGATGTTACGCTACCAGCTGGTTCGCCCTTCAATGAATGGAAAGAAGCACGACATTTTGCAGGTCCCTTACCCTTTACATTTATGTATAATAGTCCGGCGAAAGAAGTCTTAATCATTGAAGGAGTAAGGGAAAACTGGGAGCCAAAACCAGTAGAAGTTTTAAAACATAATGTAGACTTTATACACCAGAAAGGATTTAAGAGTATTGTTTTAGCGAATGCTTTTATACTCAGGAATATTCCATATTATTGGAAAAAAGGTAAAATAGAAGAATGGAAAGGTTGAAAAGAAAACCGCTTCAGGGTGTAATTAATATTATTCGGTTCAATTGGCATTATTATGCAGCAACTATTGTGCTAACCAGTTTATGTTTCTTGTGTCGCAAATTTCTACCATTTCCATTAAACACTATCTCATTAAGTATAGCTTATATTATAATTATAGTCACAACTATTTCTCTGGCTGTATCTTTTTATGTTTATGACATTACTGATCTATATTCCTTAAATTGGCTTAACCCTTTACATATTACATCTAACAAACAGCTTGTAAACATACATGCAGGCTTTGATGAAACAAGCGCAATATTGAAAGATAAATATCCGGGCTCAAAATTGACAATACTTGATTTTTATGATCCATCCAAACATACCGAAATTTCTATTGAAAGAGCACGTAAGGCATATCCTGCGTTTCCAGGCACGCAAACCATTAATACTTCTGAAATAACACTCGCCGTAAACAGTGTTGATTATTTTTTTTTAATACTTGCAGCCCATGAAATACGAAACTATCAGGAAAGAGCCTCTTTTTTCAAGCAACTGAAGAACATACTATCAACCGATGGCAAAATAATTGTTGTTGAACATCAGCGAGACATTCATAATTTGCTGGCATACAATATCGGCTTCCTTCATTTTCTGTCGAACCAGACCTGGAGAAGAGCGTTTGAAAATGCAGGTTTAACAATAGAATCGGAAACCAAAATAAACCCTTTTATAACCATGTTCATTCTTATTTAAAATGGAAATACACCTCAAAATCATAGGATTTCTTTTACTTGCACTCTCAGCAATTCATCTTCCATTTCCAACATATTTCAAGTGGAAAACAGAGTTGCAATCCTTGAACCTGATGAACAAACAAATGATGTATGTACATACATTCTTTGTTGTTCTTATTATAGTCCTTATGGCACTACTTTGTATTTTCTGCTCACATGACCTACTTTACACCCATCTTGGCCGTCAAATAGGGTTCGGGCTATTTATATTCTGGGGTATTCGCCTTGTTTTCCAACTATTCGTTTACTCTCCCAAACTATGGAAAGGGAAATTATTTGAAACAAGTATACATATACTCTTTTCACTTTTATGGGCCTATATTACCATTGTATTTTATATGGCTTCATGTACCATAATACATGAATGCAAACCTGGAATTTAAAACCCATTGGCCAATTCACCCACAAAAGGGTTATGCTTTTTTTCGTGCCCTATAGTTGTAGCCGGACCATGACCTGAATAAACAATTACATCATCAGGCAATTTGAAGAGTTTAGTATGTATATGATGCGCCAATGTATCGAAATCTCCACCAGGCAAATCAGTTCTGCCTATACTTTCCCTGAAAATTACATCGCCACCAAACAATATTTTATGTTTGGCAGAATAGAAGCAAATACTGCCGGGAGAATGCCCCGGAGCAAAAATTACCTGTAATTCCTCATCGCCAAGTTTCACCGCATCACCTTCCTCTAAAAATGCTTCCGGTTTTGGAGATGCAATGGCACTAACACCATAGAACTGAGAAGAATACACCAAGGCATCAAGTATCTGTAAGTCAGCCCTATGCAGCTTTGGAGAAAGACCATATTTTTCATGTACAAAGTGATTACCAAGTACATGATCTATATGAGCATGCGTGTTAAGTAATAAAACAGGTTTAAGCCCGTTTGTAGTTATGAAATCGGTGAGTTTGCGGTTCTCTGATGCATCGCTGTTACCCGGGTCAATTATTGCAGCTTCACCGGTTTCAAGGTAAATTATGTATGTGTTTTCACTGAACATGTTAAACACAAAACTTGTCTGTTTTAGCATATATATAATACTTAGCGCAAAAATACTAAATTAGCATTCTAATATAGGGAACCAGTGTTACGCAGACGAAGCCTTTACTTTACGGCAATTTTAATTTTCTCCCTCCAGTTTTCTGCATACTCGCAATTTTACTCAGGTTCGCAATTGCAATTTGGTAAGAACAGGGTACAATACCAGCCTTTTTTATGGAACTACTTTGACTATACAGGGTACAAAGTTTATTTTTACATGGGTGGTGATAAAATAGCCCGCTATGTGGGCGACAAGGCCAAGGAGGATATTGCCCAGATATCGAACTTTATGGACTACCAGTTACAAAGCGGTATTGATTTCATTGTTTATAATAAAGAATCGGAATATGCCCAGAGCAATTTAGGCCTTTCACAGGACGATCAATATAACACGGGTGGCGTGAACAAAATTGTGGGCCATAAAGTGATATTGTATTTTGAAGGAGACCATGAGAAACTAAATTCCCAGATACGCCTTGGCATTGCGCAGGTTATGTTCAATGAAATGATGTATGGTGGTAGTGTTACTAATGTGTTGCGTGGTTCTACTTTATTAAATATTCCACCATGGTTTGAACAGGGTTTTGTGTACTATGCAGCTAACGGATGGAACCCGGAAATTGATAACCATATACGTGATGGCATTGAAACTGGGCGTTATAAAAAATTCAACCACCTTACCGGGCTAGACGCAACCTATGCCGGTGTTTCAATATGGAACTATATTGCGCAGACCTACGGAGAAACAGTTATACCTAATGTGCTGTACCTTACGCGAACCGCAAGGAGTGTGGAAAGTGCATGCCTGTTTGTGCTGGGAACAAACCTGAAAGGGCTTACCGGTGATTGGCTGAACTATTATACTACCCAGTATGAAAAAGATAACAGCACCATGGCAATGCCCAAAAATGCTCCCTTGCTTAAAAAGCCTAAGAACACGCGCGTGTATTACCAATTACATGCCAGCCCCGATGGAAAATATGTAGTGTATTCTACAAATGAATTGGGACAAATGAAAGTGTGGCTATATGACCTTAAGACACATAAACGTAAAAAAATATTCAAGCAGGGGCATAAGATAAACCGCGTGCTCGACTATTCTTACCCGCTGATGGCATGGCACCCAACAAGCCAGTTGTTCTCAATAATTCTGGAAGAAAAAGGTAAGCTTATGTTATATACCTATACCATAAATGACCATAAACTGGAAGGAAGAAGAATAGTAAATTTCTCTAAAATACTTGACTTTTCATACGCTGATGACGGAACAAAATTTGTTATGTCTGCTGTGCAGGAAGGACAAACTGACCTGTATATTTTTACAGCAGCATCAAATGCATTTGAGCAATTAACCCATGATGTGTATGATGACCTTAATCCGAAATTCATAGAACATTCCAGCAAAATAATATTCAGTTCGAACCGGCCCGATGATACATTAAGAACAGGTGGAGATTATAAAAAAATGCAGAAACATTATGATATTTTTGAATACAACTATATTAGCCACTCTAACATATTGAGAAGAATAACCAATACACCCGATGTTGATGAAACCTCTCCTATGGCTTATGCCGGTGGTTACGTATCGTACCTGAGTAATGCAACGGGAATTATAAACAGGTACCTGGCCAGTATAGACAGTACCATTAGTTTTGTTGATACTGCAGCGCATTACCGTTACATTGTTCACTCTTTCCCTATTACTGATTACGCACGTAACATACAAGAACAAGACATAACCAATACATCGCAAAACTCCACACAGATAATGTATTACAAGGGGAAGTACTGGATGTATAACGATACTTTGTCATCTACACAGGGAACTTTTATACCTACACAACCCGGCAATACAAATTTTATGGCAGCACGCTTAGCGGCCGAAAAGAAAAAAAGGAAAGATGATTCGCTGGCAGCAATTGAAAGAAACGACACGTCAAAAACACTGGTAATTAAACTTCCACCGCCCATACTGCAACCCATTATTGCACCACATACTGACACCACAAAAAAGAAAGCTGCTGATACTTTAAAGAAAGCTGACCCGGCACACATGCTTGTTAATATAAACGACTATTCTTTTGATGATACCCGTATCTATACTCCGCCGCCTGCTGCTACTACAAATAATTATGTACAACAACAACCTTCAGTCGTTAATATGCAACCGGAGCCTCAAAAAGTGGCTGCAGTAAAAGACACTGCAAAACACGATTCAAGCCACACCCGCAAAAAAGTATTGGAAAGAAATGATTACCATGTGAGTTTTATACCGGAATACGTACTTACCCAGCTAAGCAATAGTTTTACCAATACTACTTACCAGCCATATATAGGATATGCTCAATACCAGGAGCCGGGTTTTGGCGCTTCAGTTGGTGCAGGCCTTTCAGACCTGTTTGAAGATTACCGTATTGATGGAGGTATTCGCATGGCTGCTGACCTGAGCACGAATGAATATTTTTTAAGTTATTCCGACCTTTCACAACGGCTCGATAAAGTAATAATACTGCACCGTGAAGCCCTTTTGAGTTCAAGTGAAAATGGTTATTCAGCTAAAGATTATATCCACGATGCCACTTACCTGCTCCGCTGGCCTTTCAGTGAAGTAGCCCGTGTAGAAGGCAGTGCTACCATTATAGAACAGAAAGCGGTGGAATTGTCGAGTGACGTACCCAGCCTGGAACAGGCTAACCAGTATTCGGTAGTACCCAAAGCAGAAGTTGCATATGTGTATGATGCTACCACACCTGTTGAACTCAACATAAGCTACGGCTTTAAAGCAAAAGTATTTGCCCAATACTATAAAGACGTAAGCATACCAAATGCAAACACATACATTTTTGGTTTCGATGCACGTTATTACCAGAAAATAAGTCGCGACCTGATCTGGGCGAACAGGGTAGCAGGCGGAACATCACTCGGGCAGGAAAAATTACTTTACTACATGGGTGGTGAAGATGGATGGATCGGTCCGCAATTCGACAATAATATAAGCGTATCGCAGGCTGATAATTACGCATACCAAACCCTTGCAGTACCTATGCGCGGATTTGATGAGAACATACGTAACGGAAATGATTTTGTAGTATTCAACAGTGAAATACGCTGGCCTATTTTCCATTACCTTATTAACAGGCCAATTAAATCTGATTTCTTTAACAACTTCCAGGTTATAGGTTTCTTTGATGCAGGTACAGCATGGACGGGCCCAACCCCATATTCGAATGAAAATGCATTGAACGAAACCGTCGTAAGCGTACCGGGTAATCCTATTACAGTTACGCTATCAACCTTGCAGGATCCTTTTGTAGAAGGTGTTGGTTATGGTTTGCGCACACGCATATTCGGTTATTTTATTCGCTTCGACGATGCATGGGGCATAAGCAATGGAACCATTGCTAAAACTCCTGTTACTTACTTCTCTTTGAGCTTGGATTTTTAGAAATTCTAATTAATTCTATATATATAAAAGCCTGAGAAAAACTCTCAGGCTTTTTAATTTTCTGCCTTTTTGACACGAAAGAATTTTAGCAATAAAAATTGAACATAATTAATTGAAATTCAAGCATTACTGCAATTATTAGCTATAAATTTTAGCAATTGGGTTTATTGTTATTTATTGTATTTATCAATAAAACAGTCATTAGTCGATAGTCGTCAGATGTCAGTAAAAATTTGTGGGCTTTGTGGGCTGTTTTCTTTGTGGGCTTTGTGGTTAAAAGTAAGAAGTGTACAAAGGAAGGCCTTCGACAGGCTCAGGCTGACGTTATTTAGAAATAGGTAAAAGGTGGGCGCGGGTTTTGTATTTGCGTTAGGGATAGTAGCGTAAAGCCCACAGCGCAGCGAGGACTTGCAGGGGATAGCCCGACCCGCAGGGGAACGCCCAAAAGAGTAATTGAATATACTGCTAAGATGCCCTTCTGCCTAGTAACAACATACCCTTAGCCCCCACTTGCCCAACCGAACTTCTTTGCTATATTTGTTACTCTAACAAAGACAAGTTTATGGCAACTATAAGCACTGAAGACGCACTCGAATATCACGCACAAGGAAGGCCCGGCAAAATAGAAGTAATACCTACCAAACCACATAGCTCACAACGCGACCTGTCATTGGCTTACTCGCCGGGTGTTGCAGAACCTTGCCTGAAAATAGCCGAGAACAAAGAAGACGTATATAAATACACAATAAAAGGTAACCTGGTAGCTGTGATCAGCAATGGCACTGCAGTGCTTGGCCTTGGCGACATTGGCCCTGAAGCGTCAAAACCGGTTATGGAAGGAAAAGGAATATTGTTCAAGATATTTGCTGATATTGATGTATTCGATATTGAGGTTGATGCCAAGGACCCTGAGTTGTTTATACAAACGGTTAAAGCCATAGCGCCAACATTTGGTGGCATTAACCTTGAAGATATTAAGGCGCCTGAGTGTTTTGAAATAGAAAGAAGACTGAAGGAAGAGCTTGATATTCCGCTGATGCACGACGACCAGCATGGTACGGCTATTATATCGGCTGCAGCACTTATCAATGCTATTGAAATAGCGGGCAAAAAAATTGATGAAGTAAAAATTGTGGTGAACGGTGCAGGTGCGTCGGCCATATCGTGCGCTAAGCTATATATTAAAGTGGGTGCCAAAAGAGAGAACATAATGATGTTCGACAGTAAAGGCCTGCTTGATAAAAGCAGGAAAGACCTTACCGAAGAAAAACTGTTTTTTGTAAGTGATAAAAAAGCCAAAGACCTTGGTGATGGCATGAAAGGCGCTGATGTGTTCATAGGCCTTTCGAAGGGAAATGTAGTGACAGGAGATATGCTGCAAGGCATGAATAAGAACCCTATCGTATTTGCATTGGCCAATCCCACTCCCGAAATATCCTACCCCGATGCAATTGCAGCACGTAAAGATGTAATAATGGCAACCGGCAGATCTGACTATCCTAACCAGGTGAATAATGTGTTAGGCTTTCCGTTCATTTTCCGCGGTGCACTTGACGTGCGTGCCAAACAAATAAATGAGGAGATGAAAATGGCGGCTGTATTTGCCATTGCAGGGCTTGCAAAAGAACCTGTTCCTGAATCGGTGAATATTACCTATGGTTCACGCAACCTCAGTTTCGGTCCGGAATATATTATACCCAAGCCAAATGACCCAAGACTAATATCAACCGTGCCACCTGCCGTTGCGAAAGCCGCCATTGAATCGGGTGTAGCACAACGTAATATTGAAGATTGGGAAGGATATAAACAAGAACTCATCCGCAGACTTGGACTTGATAATGACCTATTGAAAAGCATTACATCAAAAGCCAAGAGTAACCCTAAACGTGTTGTATTTGCTGAAGCGGACAACTATAAAATATTGAAAGCTGCGCAACAAGTGAGAGACGAAGGTATTGCAAAGCCAATACTGCTAGGTGCTATTGATAAAATTCAACGATTAATTGCAGAATATAATCTCAATCTCGACGAGGTTCCTATTATTGATCCACGATCTAAGGCTGAGGAACCAAAGCGACATATTTTCGGTGACGCCCTTTATGAAAAGAAAAAAAGAAAAGGGTATACCCAGTACGAATCACGCAAGCTGATGCGCGAGCGTAACTACTTTGGCGCCATGATGGTGGAAACCGGTATAGCTGACGCTATGATATCGGGCATTACACGTAAATATGCTGACCCTATTAAAGCTGCGCTTGACACCATTGGTGTGCATCCTGATGCAAGAAGAGTGGCCGGTATGTATATGTTGCTAGCCAAGCACGGCCCAATGTTCTTTGCCGATACTACTATGAACATTGATCCTTCAGTTGATGACCTGGTTGATATTACGCTACTAACGGCGAATAGCATAAAACAGTTCAATATTACTCCGCGGATAGCAATGCTCTCATATTCAAACTTTGGCTCAGTAAAAGGAGAGCTACCTAACAAAGTTGCAAAGGCCGTTGAAATATTGCACCAGAAATATCCGGGTATGATTGTCGATGGAGATATTCAAGCCAACTTTGCTTTGAACAACCAATTACTAAAGGAACAATTCCCTTTTTCAGACCTTGTTGATAAGAACGTAAACACATTAATATTTCCTAATCTTGTTTCGGGTAATATTGCATATAAAATAATGCAGGAAATGGGTGGCCTTGAGGCTATTGGACCGGTTCTGCTGGGCATGAAAAAGCCGGTGCATATTCTGCAATTAGGCTGCTCGGTAAGGGAAATTGTAAACATGGTTACCATAGCGGTTGTAGACGCACAGTCGAGGAATAAATAAAATCCTTATTTTTAGGCATTAAAGGCCTAATGCCTTTATTTATGTACGCATATTTCGAAGGAATTATACAAGAAAAGAACCCTGCTTATGCAGTGTTAGATTGTAATGGTGTAGGCTACCTGCTCAACATATCGCTGAACACCTTTACCAAAATGCCTGATAGTGGCAAATACAAGCTGTATGCTCACCTGAGTGTAAAGGAAGATGCCCATGTTTTATTTGGCTTTGCCGATGAAGATGAAAGGACAATGTTCCGTGACCTGATAAGTGTGTCGGGGGTAGGTGCTGTTACAGCGCGTATGATGTTGTCTTCTTTATCGCCACCGGAGATACAGCAGGCTATAGTGAACGGAGATGTAAGTCGCCTGAAAGCAATTAAAGGTATTGGCGAAAAATCGGCCCAACGCATTATTGTAGACCTGAGAAACAAAATGGGCAAAGAAAGTTTTGGCATTACCCCGGGTATATTGACAAGCCCTCACAATAAACTGAAACAGGAGGCGTTAAATGCACTTGAAGTGCTTGGATATGCGAGAAATATTGCCGAAAAAGCTATTGAAAAAACCATTCGTGAGGAAGGAGAAGCCCTATCTCTGGAGGACCTCGTGAAAAGAATACTGAAAAATTTTTAAATTCGTTCCCCTTTTTAGTTAATAATCAACATAAAACGACTCTTTGATGCAGCATTTTTACTCTTTATTATTTTAAGATAAGAGCCGGTTGACATTTTTTAAAAAATACATACCTCTTGTAATAGTGGCAATGCTTTTGCTCCAGTTTAATAAAACATGGGCTAAAGGCAACGGTGGCTTTATTGCCCCGTTTAAGGTTAAAGCTGCTGTAGACACCCCACCCCAAAACAATACTCCTGCACCCGATCTTCCTTACCCTTTTACAGATCAATCAGGTAATGGACAACCGCTTTATAATCCAGACGGAGGGTTGATGCTGTCAAATCCATCGAACATAAAGACGGATGTAATTTATAACCCAGTAACCGGCAAATACGAAATATACCAGCGCATAGGTAATATGGACTACCGTATTCCAACCGAAATGGATTCAGACCAGTTTATGGAATACATGAATCAAAAATCTGAGCACAGTTACTTTGCTCAAAAGGTTCAAACTACCACCAAGGAACAAAAACAAAATCAGCTTATACCGCCTATTAAGATCGGGGGTAAATTATTTCAGGATATATTTGGTACACCATACGTAAACATAAGGCCTCAGGGATCAGCGGAACTTACTTTCGGATTCAATAATTCTAAATTAGAGAACCCCGCCTTACCGGTAATACAACGAAGCCTGACAACATTCAATTTTGATGAGAACATACAGCTTAATGTAACAGGTGAAATAGGTGATAAGCTAAAACTATCTACAACCTATAATACCAAAGCGACATTCGACTTTCAGAATCAGATGAAGCTTGCCTTTACAGGACACGAAGATGATATTATAAAGAGTATTGATGCCGGTAACGTAACCTTTAACCTGCCGGGAACATTGATAACAGGTAGTCAAAGTTTGTTTGGTGTAAAAACAAAGTTGCAATTTGGCCGCTTAACTTCTACTACTGTTTACGCACAGGAAAAGGGAAATAAGAAAAGCCTTACTGTGCAAAATGGCGCACAAACCAGCAATTTTAATGTAAAGGTTGACCAGTATATGGCCAACCAGCACTATTTTCTTTCCCAGTTCTTCAGGAAACAGTACGACAGTGCACTTACCAATCCGCCAATTATAAACTCAGGCGTTACCATTACAAAAATTGAGGTTTGGATTACTAATACCTCTACTGCCACACAAAATACCCGCGATATTATTGCCCTCTCCGACCTGGGTGAAAGTGACTCCAACTTCACCGATCACAATTATGTAAAGATGAGCCCTAAGTACCTCAACACAGTGTTTTATGCCCCTAATAACATCGTAAACAATCTTAACCCGCCTACTCTTGAAAATTCCTATCCGAATGTTAAAACCCCCATTACGGCTGTAAGCGGGCTTATAAGTGCACACTTAGTACAGGTTACCGATTTTGAAAAAATTGACCTTGCCCGAATGCTGAACCCGTCTGAATACACCTTGAATGCTAAGCTCGGCTATATATCGCTTAAGCAACCATTGAATTATGATCAGGTACTTGGAGTTGCATATCAATACACATATAATGGCACAGTGTACCAGGTAGGTCAGTTTTCAACCGATGGAGTGCCAACTACAAACGAGCTTATCGTTAAAATGTTGAAGAGCACTAACGTAAGCCCGGGTACACCAATGTGGAATTTAATGATGAAAAATATTTACGCCCTCGGATCATACCAGATAAATTCACAGAACTTCCTGCTCAATATCTGGTATTCTAACCCGGCTACTGGTGTTGACATTCCCTACCTACCATCTGGCTCTTTAAGTACAAAGCAATTGTTACAGGTAATGGGGCTCGATAAATTAGATGCAGAAGGTGACAGAATTTCAGATGGACTTTTTGATTTTACCCCCGGTATGACCATTGATCCGGCAAACGGTTATGTTATATTTCCAAGTGTAGAGCCGTTCGGTTCATATTTAAGAACAAAGCTTCACCAGGCAGGCTACACACCAACACAGATATTACCTTATGTTTTCCAGGCATTATATGATTCAGTATTAGTATCGGCACAGCAGGAGCCAAACCTCGATAGATATTGGATACGTGGAAGTTTCCAGTCTTCAGTCAGTTCAGATATTTCACTTGGCGCGCTTAACGTTCCACCCGGCTCTGTTCTGGTAACAGCGGGCGGAATAAAGCTTACAGAGAACGTTGACTATACTGTAGATTATACCCTGGGACGTGTAAAAATTCTGAACCAGGGATTATTGAGTTCAGGTACCGCCATTAATATTTCACTGGAAAATAATGCATTGTTCAGTATAGAATCTAAAACATTTTTCGGACAGCATTTCGACTACATGATGTCAAAAGATTTTAACCTTGGTGCAACACTTGTAAACTACACCGAGCACCCGCTTACACAGATTGTAAGTATCGGGCAGGAGCCTGTTTCAAATACAATGGTGGGCTTAAATGAAGACTTTAAAACGGAAGCACCATGGTTAACAGAACTGGTAGATAAATTACCATTCATACGAACAAAAGCACCATCTGAAATTACATCGAGCACTGAATTTGCTGCGATGATACCCGGCCACCCCAAATATATCGGGCAGACTGGTAATGCATACATTGATAACTTTGAGGGAAGTGAAAGCTTTATTGACATTTCACAACCGTATTCATGGTCAATATCCAGTATTCCGCAAGGCCAGGCCAGCTTATTTCCGGAAGCAAATCCGATAGATACTGCAAGTACATCGGCAGGATATAACAGGGCAAAGGTTGTATGGTACGTTGTTGACCCTTTACTACAACAGCAGACAACCAATCTTACGCCAACCAGTGAATCAGTTGCAATGATGTCCGATGACTTTTCACGTATGGTACTGCAAACTGAAGTTTTCCCTAACGAACAGTCACCTACAGGCACACCGTTAAATCTTCCTGTGCTTAACTTAGGTTTTTATCCTCAACTGAGAGGTCCTTATAACTATGATGGAACAGGTAGTAGTTTTTCTGCGGGTACAAATATTGATGGAACACTTGCATCACCCACAACGCGTTGGGGTGGTATACAGCGGTCAATTCAGGAAACAGATTTCGAAGCTAACAATATAGGGTTTATCGAATTCTGGATGATGGATCCGTATAATGCTGACAATACCAATACTCCGACAAGTACAATAAACCCTAATAATAACCTGGAAGGAGCTAATAATACAGGGTCACTTTATTTTGATTTGGGTGATGTGTCAGAAGATGTACTACCGGATGGATTAAAGAGTTTTGAAAACGGATTACCAACAAATTCAGGGGATTCAGCAAATCCGGCCAATATTAATGCCCCCTTTACTACAACACATTGGGCAAGGGTGCCAATCAATCCTTCATTAGTAGATGCGTTTGATAATAACACTGCTTCAAGGCCATACCAGGATGTTGGCTTGGATGGATTATCAGATGCCCAGGAACAAGTAAAATTCGGTTATTACATTAATGCACTTGGGAAAAAATATGGCGCTTCATCTACAGCGTATACAAATGCATTATCAGATCCCTCATCAGATAACTATCATTACTACAGGGGCGATGATTACGATAAGGAAGCACTTAATGTGACACAACGCTATATGTTTTTTAATGGATTAGAAGGTAACTCGGAGACACAAGCGCAATACGGAAATCAAAACCCCAATGGTGGTAACTACCCAACTACTGAAAGCACCTTGCCAAATACTGAAGACATTAACCAGGATAATACATTAAGTACGGATGAAACATATTATGAATACCAGGTAAAAGTTGATCCCAAAGATATAAACCCGAATAATTCCGGTAATAACTTCATAACAAATGCCTTCCTTGCACCTGCCCCTACTACACCCGATGGCAAAACCCACCAGGTTTACTGGTACCAGTTTAAAATACCAATTTCATCATTTACAACTAAAGTAGGGCCTATAGCCGATTTTAAGTCTATTCGGTTTATTCGTATGTATTTTAAAGGCTTCGACAGGCCTATTATGTGCCGTTTTGCAAAACTTGAACTGGTACGTGATGACTGGCGTAAATTCACAAGCTCATTACTTGCTCCGGGAGATTATATACCTAACAATGACAACATAACGTCATTCAATATGTATGGTGTTAACCTGGAAGAGAACGCGGGCCGTAGCCCAGTAAACTATGTAATTCCGCCTGGTATACAAAGGCAGTTGAATTTACAATCGGCCAACCTGGCACAGGAGAATGAAGGATCATTGGCACTCCAGTTATGCAACCTGCAAGATGGTGACGCACGTGCAGTTTATAAAAACGTACAACTTGACTTGCGTGCATATAAAAATCTTCAAATGTTCATTCACTGCGAATCGGCTGATCCGGTGCATCTTTTAAAGGATGGTGATGTTACTGCGTTCATTCGCCTTGGCAGTGATTTTACAAGTAACTATTATGAATATGAGGTGCCTTTACAGGTTACACCTAAGGGTACTTACAATACTAATAATGCAGGAGACCAGAGTGCAGTGTGGCCTGATGCGAACCAAATGAATATTGATATATCTAAACTGGAGAATGCTAAACTTGCAAGAGATGCAACTATCGGAAGCGGTAACTCTGCAGCAATTGCATTACAAATACCATATACAGTAAAAGATGGAGCGAATAATATTACAGTTGTCGGAAACCCTACCGTAAGTAACCTTCAGGTAATAATGCTCGGGGTGAGAAACCCGAAACAAACAAAAGCCACATCATCGACAGATGATGGCCAGCCTAAATGTACTGAAGTGTGGTTTGATGAATTACGCATGACCAATTTTTCAGAAAAAGGAGGGGTGGCTGCCATAACAAGAGAAACAGCCAAACTTGCCGATTGGGGTACACTGTCCGTAGCAGGAAATGTTTCTACACCCGGCTTTGGTAGTTTAGAAACTACTGTTGGTAACCTTAGCCGTGAAACAGACCTTGGTTACACCATGGCTACTAATCTTGAAATGGGTAAACTATTGCCACCGTCCTGGAACCTGAGTATCCCGACCTACTTAAGTTATGGTCAGCAGGAAATAATACCTGAGTATAATCCGCTTGATCCTGATATTTTGCTGAGCAACGCACTTTCCACTCTACCTAAATCATCTCAGGATAGCTTAAGAAATGAGGTTCTTACAATTACTACGCTGAAGAGTATGAACTTTACTAATGTGCATAAAAACAGAAGTAAGAATCAGAAAAAGACCCACTTCTATGATGTTGAGAATCTATCGGCTACATATGCATACACACAACAAAACCACCAGGATATTAATACTCAGTCGAGTATAACACAAACATACCATGGCAACCTTACCTATAACTATTCCTTTCATCCAAAGCTAATTCAGCCATTAATAAAATCTGATTTCTTTAAAAAGAATAAATACCTGGCGCTGATACGCGATTTTAACTTCTACCCGATACCAGATAAGCTTAGCGTTTCGGCCAACATCGACCGGGGCTATAATGCTTTTCAAATGCGGGTTATTATACCGGGAGAATATATTCCACCTTTACCAGACCAGGTGAGTAAAACATTCAATATGATACGGAATTATAACTTCTCTTTTCCGTTTACAAAATCATTAAAATTCGATTATACTGCAACTAACGACTCACGTGTTCTTGAGCCAGAAGGGCAACCTATTACTACCAAAGAACAAAGGGACAGCATTCGCAATGACTTTTTTACTCATCAGGTAAATACAGATTTTAAACAAACTGAAAACCTCAGTTACGATATTCCTATTAATAAACTTCCATTCCTTGATTTTGTAACGGCAAGTGCACGTTACACCGCGTCGTATGAATGGATGCATGCACCATTTGCTGAACCAAGCCTTGGCTCAACGATTCAGAATTCTAATACCAAACAAATAAACGGCCAGTTTAATATGGTTATGCTTTATAATAAAGTTCCATTTATTAAAAAATACATGGATGATGAAAAGGCAAAACCTCAAAACGGGCCAAATAATAAGCTTATGCCCGGTGGTAAAGGAGGACTTTTAGGAAAAAATGCCAAAGGAAATAAAAAAGGTGATAGTTTGAAAGCTGCTCAAAAAGCCCCGCCTGAAGATACAACCAAGACCACCGGTTATTACATTGGTAAGTGGGTTACACATGTACTAACAATGGTTAAAAATGTGTCCGGCACTTATAGCGATAATGAAGGGTTAGTTTTACCTGGCTATAAAGATTCTACAAAATTCTTTGGTATGAATCCTTCGAATGGATGGATACCAGGACCATTATTTGTATTTGGCGGAGGGCAAAAACAAGTTCTATACCAGTTGCCGGGTAGTACAACGAAGCATCTGGTCCCCCAATTTATAGAACAGGTAATACAAAATAACTGGCTGAGTACCGACACTTCCATATTTACTCCTTTCACTACAGTTTCTACACAAACGTTCAGCATACATACCACATTAGAACCTATTCCTGATTTAAAAATTGATGTTACTGTAACACATTCCCGTACCCTAAGTACCAGCCAATATCTCCACGATTCAATATCTCCGGTCAACTCTAAACTTTTCCCGGTAATTAATACATATACAGAGGCAGGAAGTTTCAGTATGTCATATTTTATGCTGCCAACCACATTCCGCCTTGCTGATGCTTCTATATTCAATACATTCCGCGCCAACCGAATGATCGTATCAAAAAGATTGGCGCAAGCAAGCGGAGGTCAATCAAACGGGCAGATTGTTGGGAATGGCGATACTGCATCGTATGATGGATATGGGCTTACTTCACAGAATGTTCTAATCCCTGCATTCCTGGCTGCGTATTCAGGACAAAGCGCAAACAAAATACCTCTTACAGCCTTCCCTCCCATACCATTCCCTAACTGGACCATATCCTATTCAGGTCTGACAAAAATTATTCCATGGGTAAAGAACAATACACAGTCTGTAACAATCAGTAGTGCGTATACTTCAAATTACAGCGTAGGCAGCTATAATTACAATTTATTATATAATGCTGACCCTACTGCTCCATGGGCACGTGATTCATATAATAATTTTATACCAAAAGATGAAATACCTACTGTATCATTAAGCGACCAGTTTTCGCCTCTCATTAAAATAGGTGTTACATTAAAAAATAATGTCATGTCGAATATTGAAATAAGAACCGACAGGCAAATAGCACTTAATATGAGTGACCTGACAATAGATGAAGTGCATGGAGAAGAATATATAATGGGCTTGGGATACAAATTAAAGAATGTTCCGCTTCCTTTCAAGATCAGCAATAAACCGTTAAAGAATGATTTGACAATTAAAGTTGATTTTTCATTACGCGAGAATGAAACAATTATACGAAATACGGAAGACCTTTCAAGCCAGATAACGGGTGGTCAATCTATATTGTCTATTAAGTCTCAGGCCGAGTATAACATTAACCAACGTGTCAGTTTCCGCCTCTTCTTCGACAAGGTCATTAATACACCATTCATCTCCTCATCCTACCCTACATCAACTATGGATGGCGGAATCGCAATTCGCTTCACATTATCATAGTACTTGAGAAAGCAGCCTTTTACGCATAGTATTAAAAATGTTACACTTGATTTTCATTTTTAATAAAAACATATTAACTGTATAACGGTTAATCTAATTGATTTAGAACAAGGATAATTATTTATCTTCTGTAATTGATTGATTGATTGACATTTCCGGAAAGGCCTGAAAATATCCGTAACATCCTGTAATCAGTAGCGTTTACTTATGATTGAGGGATAAACTGTTACATCATGGAACCAATAACTACATTATCAGGATACCTATTAAGCAGGTTGTTGCATGGGATGAGGATTATATTACTTACGAGTATTCCATGCTTATTTATAAGTCACTTAGCAATTGCATATAATATACGTAACAAAGCACCTTCCAGCGAAGACGGAGATAGAAGTCTCCGGGGCATACAGTCGTTTGTAAACGAAAGCCGCTGTATCGCCCCGAATAATTCCTCCCAAACATTGGCTTTCGAAAGCGGAATAAAAGCTAAAACTACAAAGAATGGCAAAACTTCAAACTTCAACACATTTCAGAAATACTACGAACAACTTAAAACAGAGAATTCAGTAAATGACCTTACAGAACTTAACATTACCACTCTTCAAAGCAAGCCATCAGCAGGTGATGAAGTTGAACTTGCCAGTGACAAGCTGCGCGCGTATCGTATACTAGATACTGTTCAGCAACAAGTCGGCGCCTCCGCTGCCGAAATGAAACTCTTTTGCAATTATTATTACGATAAATTATTTGGTTCTGATGTCAGCGCATTCTGGAATGCGGTGCTACAGAAACAAATTACAACCGATACAGATATAAAGAACTATGCATACAAAAGAATTAAGGAATATTCTGCACTATTCACTGAGTTCAGAAAGGTGGAACTGGAATACCCAAATAGCATTGAAGAATACAGCCATCAATCAACTCACTCAACACAGAGTGCGTGTAACCCTGCGTGTGATAATATAGGATTTGAGAATGGAAATTTATCAGCATGGAGCGCCTATTATGCTCAAAATACATCATCAACCACAGCATTTAGTAATACAGTATTTACGGGCGGTGCATGCGGTGCTGTAACACGCTCTGCATTCGACCCTAATACAAATGACTACCAGGTTGCATTAATGTCAGGTACAGGTGTTGACCCCGTTGCGGGTGCTTTAATCCCTGTAGTATGTCCTACAGGTGGTTCTTATTCCTGTCGTATTGGTGATAGCACACGAAACGGTGCACAAATGGGCCAATTGGAACAAACTTTTACAGTAACTACTGCCAATGCCAATTTTGTTTATATGTATGCAGTAGTACTTGAAAACCCAGGCCATACTTACTATCAGCAGCCATACTTTAATGTACAAATGCTCGACCAGAATGGTAATTCCATCCCTAATTGCGGTAACTATTCTGTTGTATCAGGGCCGGGTTTACCAGGGTACAAAGGCATTTATTACACACCTGATGCGGATACAGTATATTGTAAACCATGGACAACAGTCTTTGTGCCTTTACAGGCTTACATTGGCCAATGTATTACAATTAAAGTTACGGTTTCTGACTGTGAGCTCGGTGGACACTTTGGATATGCCTATTTTGACGCTACCTGTGTAGCAGGTATCATAACATCATTACCTACTTTATGTTCAAATGTTGCTACACTCACTGCAAATGCACCATCGGGCGCATCATCGTATTTATGGAGTGGGCCTTGTATAGTTGGTCCGAATAACCAACAAAGTATAAAGGTTAGTTGTGCGGGTATTTATAAAGTTGCTGTAACCAGTATAATTGGTGGTGGTTGCGCCGACACGATAGTAGACACTGTTACGGGTAGCCCTGTACCGGCCGTATCAACAAACCAATCACTTTCAAATGTAAGTTGCTATGGAGGGAATAATGGTTCTGCAACGGCCTCAGCAAGCGGAGGTCTTCCACCTTATAGCTATTCCTGGTCACCAACGGGCGGAACAAATGCAACAGTCACTAATCTTACCGCCGGTGCCTACCAGGTTATTGTTACCGATGCCGACGGTTGCTCAGATACTGCCAGGGTAAATATTACTCAGCCAGCCACATTAGGTTCAGCAACTGGCCTTGTTACTAATGTAAATTGCAACTCCGGTAATAATGGTAGCGCAAGTGTAAATGTGAGTGGTGGCACATCACCATATACCTATTTATGGGCGCCTATCGGTGGGTCTGCAAATTCAGCCACTAATCTGACTGCGGGCACATATACTATAAACATTACAGATGCAAATGGCTGCAATACTTCAACCTTATTGACGGTTTCTGAGCCCCCTGCTTTAACATCATTTGTTTCTACCACACCTGTCAGTTGTAATAACGGCAGTAACGGATCCGCCAATGATATTGTTACTGGTGGCACACCGCCTTATACATATACATGGTCGCCAAATATAGGATCAGGTGCTTCAGTTATAAATTTACCAGCAGGTACTTATGTGGTTACAGTATCCGATGCAAACCATTGTACATTGAGCGCTTCTGATAACGTTACAGAACCTACAGCCCTAACAACATCTTCATCTTCATCAAGTGTAAGTTGCTTTGGAGGGAATAATGGAAGTGCAACAGTAGCAGCGAATGGTGGAACGCCTCCCTATAAATACTCCTGGGCACCTAACAACGCAAGCACCTCAATTGCTAATAACATTTCAGCAGGTACATACACTGTTATTATTACGGATGCAAATAGCTGCAAAATCACATCAACTATAAACGTAACACAGCCTGCAGTATTATCTTCGTTACACTTTTCTACTAATATAACTTGCAATGGGGGAAATAACGGAAGTGCAAAAGTAGTTGCAGTTGGAGGTGTCAGCCCTTATTCATATACATGGGTTCCGAATGTGAGTAGTACTGATAGTGCTACAAATCTTACAGTCGGTATTTATTCTGTGATAATTACAGATGCACGTGGATGTATAACGCCAGACAACATAACTCTTCTTCAGCCAAGTTTAGTAAACGCTGCTATTGGGCATGTAACTAACGTATCGTGTTATGGAGGGAATAATGGAGTAGGTTCTGTGAGTGTTACCGGAGGAATACCTCCTTACTCATATTCATGGATACCACAAGGTGGAGCAAACTATACGGCTAGTAATTTAACTGCCGGAACATACACTGTGGAAGTCAGAGATGCAAATAATTGTCCCGCTACGGTTGTAACAACTATTACACAACCCTCACCTCTTAATGTGAACGTTGCTTCATTAACCGATGTAAGCTGCTATGGCGGAAATAATGGAAGTGCATCAGTAAGCACAACTGGAGGTACAAGCTTATATAGTTACACGTGGAGTCCTAATGTAAGTAACAGTTATTCCGCAAACAATCTCACACCCGGTACTTATACCATAGCTGTTACCGACGCCAATAGGTGTACAACAAATACAACTGTACTAATTACACAACCAACAGCCCTTACCAGTAAACTTGTTTCTGCTACTAACATTAACTGCAATGGTGGAAATAACGGAAGTATTGTTATTTCAGCTGCAGGCGGCTCGCCGTCATACTTCTATAGTTGGACTCCCAATATCAGCACCAGTGCTTCTGCTGCTAACCTTACTTCAGGTGTCTATAAAATAACTGTAACAGATTCTCATGGCTGCACCAGCCAACTATCAGAAATACTTAGTCAACCATCTGCACTCATAACAAACTCTTCAGTAAAAATTCCAACCTGTAATGGCTTGCAAAATGGTAGTGCTACCATTATTACTTCTGGCGGTACACCTTCTTATAAATATGTATGGGGAACATCTCCACCACAATTTACAAATGCAGCAATTAATATTGGTGCAGGTGTATATACTGTACTTGTAACGGATGCCAATGGTTGCAACAGAACCGATACTGTACAGGTCACACAACCTTTTCCACTTATGTCATCTATTGTAAACACTACCAACCCTATTTGTTATGGTGATAGCAGCGGTTCAGCTAGTGTTTATGTTACGGGAGGTACATTACCTTATTCTTATATATGGAGCACCTATCCAAAACAAACTACATACAATGCAACTAAACTTAGTGCCGGCACCTATATGGTTAGTGTTTTAGATGCCAATAACTGTCCTGTAAGCTCGCAAGTTACAATAACACAACCCACCCCGGTTATTACAAAAGCTACCGCACCCGATAGCATATGCAGTGGTACAACAGTTACTATTGTTGCTTCGGGTATTGGTGGAAACGGAAGCTATCATTATATATGGAGTACGGGATCTGGCTCAATTGCTACGCAAAATGTAACACCGCTTAATACAACAACATACACTATAACTGCTATTGATGGTAATGGATGTAAAGGTAATCCGGCAACAGTTATAATTAATACCTGGAACCTGGGTTCCGGCAATCTTTCCGTTACTCCACCCCAAACAATCTGTTTCGGAGATACGGTTGTATTATATGCTTCTATTACCAATGCAAATTCAGGAAATGTAAATATTAACTGGAGCAATGGTTTTAATGGTACTGGTCCGTTTTACCTTGTACTTCCTGATGACACAATATTTACAGTAAGTGCAATGAACCAATGTGGCAGTAAAACAAGTGCTGTAATTCCTGTTAAGGTAAATCCTCTCCCACATATTCAAATACCTGTTCAAACAGGAGCGTCGTGCCGAGGTGTGACTTTTACATACTATGACTCCTCAGCAATAAATGAAAGTTATACATGGAGCTTTGGCGATGGAAGCACAGGTAATACCAATCCTATTTCGCACTTATTTACTCAATCAGGTTTATATAACGTAACTGTAACTGTAACATCAACACAAGGCTGTTCAAACTCTGCAACAGCTCCTGCCAATGTAACCATATACCCTACTGCCATTGCTAAATTTATCGCTGATCCAAGGGAAGCACCAATAACAGAACCTACCATTTCATTTACTGATGGCTCAGTAAATGCAGATAGCTGGGCATGGGATTTTGGAGACAATGGTAGTAACTCACATTCTTATGAAAGAAACCCTAAGCATACTTATACTGATACAGGTTCATACATAGTGCACCAGTTCACAAATAATACTTTTGGATGTCCTGATACAGCAACTGAAGTAGTACATATTTTACCTGAATTTACATTCTACGTACCGGATGCATTTAGCCCTAACGGAGATGGTTTGAATGAAACATTCAACGGCAAAGGAATTGGAATAATAGAATACGATATGGTAATATATGACCGTTGGGGTATGTTTCTATTCGAAACACATGACCTGTATAAAGGATGGGATGGTACAGTTGGCGGGGGAAGTAAAATGGCACAGGAGGATACTTATGTTTACGTCATTAAACTCACCGACCTATATAAGCAACAACATTCATACATAGGTTCCGTTACACTTTTAAAATAATACACTGCTCTCCTTTCGGTCCCCCTAGCCTTCCTGTTAAACCAAACAGGAAGGTTTTTTATTGCTGTATGCGCGAGATTATATGCGCATTTAACATTGCATCTAATCTTGAACTGAAGTCCGTAAATAGATCTTTCTGGTTAAATGCCTGCACTAGTAATGCAAGTTTCTGCAAATTAGCTTGTACCTGCCCACCTTCATAACCATAATAATTTCTCGGGTCCGTATCTAAAGTGGCAAAGTATTTTAATTTTAATTCCCCGTCGTCAAACATTTTTTTTGCAAGCTTGTTACCTTTCACTATATCACCGGCTTCGTAATAACAATAATCTATAAGTATCATTGGCGTATCGTACGGATAGTTGGTAGAAGGAATTGAACCAACGCACAAATTAAGCACCTTAAGAGCAGAATCTTTTTTATTCTCATCAATAAGAGATTGTGCAAGAGTACCTATATTGGTTCTTAGTTGTTCTGCCATCCTTCGTGCATTTTCATCAAGGTAGACACCAGAGCCCATATTACCCCATCGGAACTTATGTATAACGTTATTGTACATTATATCAGTTGCAACTCTTGTATCAAAATCAGCGCTTGATTTGTCTTTTTTCAGTGGAACCAATCTATATGCAAGCCCTTCCAGTTGGAAATATTTTTCCAATCCCATGTATGATGCAGTTCCCGCAAATGTAGTAAAGTAGATTGGCCTGCTCCAGTCATCGTGCGCTAATAAGTCAAGTACTATCATAATATTCTTCTCAACATAACTGCCCGGCAGTTTCCACTCAATTGATGAAACAATACTATCCTCCATTGATACAGGTACTACACTATTTTTGAGAACCTGTTCCTTATTTACTATTATTTTGAAATAATTTGTTGGCAGGTAGTTAATGTATTTTCCGCTCTCTAGCTTTATTTGCTTTTCATGGTCATCGCTTTTGAAAAAGTCAACTACACTCCTTAAATCATCTACCGAATCGCTACTCCGTAATATGGGTAAATAATCACGTGTACCGTCCATATATTGCTCATGTGTCATGGAAAACGGCAATGGGGCCGATTCGTATGTGCGTCGTTTCATTTGATCGATATACCAACTACCGGCCAGTAGGCTCAAATTGCAAACCCGCACATCTCTTCTTATGCCTTCTACCTCCTGGGCATACCAAAGCGGGAAGGTGTCGTTATCTCCATTGCAAAATAAAATAGCATTCGGTGCGCACGACTCCAGGTAATCAATGGCCATATCCCGACATACATATCTTCCTGAACGATCATGGTCATTCCACTCTGCATGAGCCATAACCATTGGCACGATCATTGCAAATACAACCACTCCAAATGCGATATGAGCAGGGTTCTGATTTTTAATTCTTGTGGAAAGAAAATCAAAAATGGCCAGCACACCCAAGCCTATCCATATTGCAAAAGCATAAAAAGCCCCTACATACGAATAGTCCCTTTCCCTTGGCTGGTATGGTGTTTGGTTAAGGTACAGGACTATAGCCAGTCCTGTAAAAAAGAAGAAAACAAGAATTACCAATGCATTTGCTCGGTCCTTTTTTAGTTGATATATAAACCCGAATAGCCCTAATAACAATGGCAGCCCACACATGGTATTATTTGCTTTGTTCTTTGAGTATTCTTCAGGTATATCTTTTTGTGGAATACCCATCATACTATCTATGAATGAAATTCCGGTTATCCAGTTTCCATGTAATTTATCGTCACTGTCGTATCCCTGAATATCATTTTGCCTGCCACAAAAATTCCACATAAAATATTTCCAGAACATAAAATTGACCTGATAGCGAATAAAGTATCGGAAGTTATCTAAGTAAATTGGTTTTTCAATAATCCGCTTCCTTCCACCTTTTTCAGTAAACAATATTCTGTCCATTGTTGTATCGCCCCAGTTCTTATATCCATCAGGGTGTCCTTCCCCTGCATCGTACATTCTTGGAAAGAACGTGCAGAAACGTGTATCGTAATTTGGTTCCTGCTCTTTCATATCGTTTGTTACAACATACCTGCCTGTTTTTTCATCTTTGGCATATACCGGTTCACCATCTTTATAGGGCTTTGCCGTATCAAGTGGAGCAGTATAATATTGTCCGTAAAGCAGAGGCCAATCACCATATTGTTGCCTGCCCAGGTAAGCATGGAGATTAATTGCATCGCTTGGATGATTTTCATCCATTGGAGTATGAGCATTGGAACGAATAACCAATATCAGAAATGAAGAATACCCGACTACAAGCATTGTGAATGCCAGTATAGCAATATTCCAACCCGGCTTATTAAAGTGCCGTGTTAAGTATAAGCCTGCAACTATTACTATAGTTATGGATGCTGCGTAAATAAGTGTGCCTGATTCAAAGTGCATGCCCAGTTTATTTACAAAAAACAATTCGAAGGAAGTAGCCACTTGTAATATGCCCGGTATAACAATAGCCTGTATTGAACCTAATAAAACAATGGCTATTATTCCGGCAATAATTGCACCCTGCTCTCTTGGTTTCTTCGTTATAAATGACAGTGGCACTGAAAACCATTTAAGATTTATTCCTTCAGGATATTGCTTGAAATAATAAACAAATACAACTGCAGGTATTGTAAGCAGGCACAATAAATGTACCCCGATTGATAAACCTATAAGGTAAAAAATAAAGACTATCCATCTTTCGGCAAATTGGTCGGCTCGTTCCCACTTAGTAATGCACCAGAAAACCATTGCCGTAAAACAACTCGACATAGCATAAACCTCACCTTCAACCGCTGAAAACCAGAAAGAATCACTAAAAGTATAGGCTAAGGAACCTATCAAGCCAGCCCCAAGTATAATTATTATTATACTATCATTTAACTGGCCTTTCTTTGAAACTATTTTACGGGCAAACCATGTAATAGTCCAGAAAAGAAATAGTATGGTTAATGCGCTGCAGGTGGCTGAAACCCTATTAATATAGGGGGCCACTTTTTGTACGTTGCCGAAAGTAAGCAGCGATATAAGATGAGCCACAAGTTGAAGGAAGGGAGCCCCAGGCGGATGGCCTATTTGCAGTTTATAATCGACCGAAATAAACTCACTACAATCCCAGAAACTAGCGGTGGGCTCAATGGTTGACCAATATACCCAGGCCGAAATACAGAACACAAGCCAGCCTAAAATGGTATTAAAACGGCGGTATTTCTGTCCTATCAGCTCCAAAATCTATTTTAATGTCAATTTTATAGTGAATCTGGGCGAAAATACTGAATATAGCCCTTGCGGACCCTGCTTTTATGAGAGCTTTGACCAAACAATTGCATACTCAAAGCCCAAAACCTTACATTTTAGTTTAATTATGCATTATTTAGAGGTTTTGTGGCAAGAAATATTTTTTATCTTTGCGCTCCTTTTGAAATAGTACATTGCCCGATGGTGTAACTGGCAACACGTCTCCCTTTGGAGGAAAAGAGTCCTGGTTCGAGCCCAGGTCGGGCAACCAGCTTCAAAAGCATATATACTCCAAAGCCCTTTTTATTAAAGGGCTCTGGAGTTTTATACATCGGAAATAGCCTCAACTTACTGAAACGGAACTGAAACGAAATGGGTACTCTAATACCCATTAATACCCAAGTCAGTATTAGTATTGAGGCACTTTTGAAATATTGTTTCAGTAGCTCAAATTTCATTAGAATCAATAGATTTGAGGGTTGAAAATTCAGGTTGGTATAGGGAATGAACCAAGCCAATACTTGATATTCCAGTGATTAAATGCCCCATTGGTATTAGAATAATATATATAATTTCCCCCTTGTCCAATCCCCCACTATTATTAACCTTCGGGATCATATTTGAAATTGGTTAAGGCTACGAAAAAAAAATGAAATTTTGAGACAAATTTTATTTGTTGCCCTGAGGCATTCTCCTTCTTCTGGAGACATATTCTCTTTCCATTCATCTGTTATCTGCCTAATGCGGCATTATCTGAAATGTTTGAGTGTTTGCGAAATACCGCTCTGGAAGCCGGAAATACCTTCAAATATATTCTGGTGACAATAAAGTAACTGCGCTAAATCTGAAAATTTCGGATGAAGGATAATTACATATTATACTTTATTCAAAAGTAATTTATCTCCAGATTAATATTTCTAAAGAGAGTCAATATAAAACTATTTCTTTGAATTCGACTCTTTAATTCTATTAAACTCTTCCTCCAATTCTCTACATGCTTCAGTACAAACATTTTCAAGCTGCAAAACCATATCAGGTATTGCATTTGCCTGAACCTGAATGTTATTTGCATCCTCCTGCACTTTTTTCGCCATATTTTCAAACTCTTTACTAATACCCATGATTGAAAACGAAGGAACCATTTTATGTACGGATGATTGCAATAAATTCCAATCTTTATCACGAAGACCCTGCTTCATTGCCCTAATTAAAGGCGGTGTTTGTTCCAGGTAAATAGAAATCATCTCTAAAATCAGCTTGGAATCTGATTTAGTATGTTGAGTTAAATAACTCAAGTTAACATATTTTAAATTTTCATTCTTATAATTTTCGCCTTCAGCAGGCTTATCATTGTTAACTGGAACGTGGTGTTGTACTAAGGATACTATTTTACTATACAATAATTTATCGTCAACAGGCTTAGAAATATAGTCATTCATACCGACTGCATTACATTTTGTTAAATCAACGGTAGTTACATCAGCGGTTAATGCTATTATAGGTATCTTAGAATTCATAGTATTACGAATATATTCCGTAGCCTCAAATCCATTCATTTCGGGCATCTGCAAGTCCATTAAAATAATATCGTAGATATTAACCTGTAATTTCTCAATAGCTATTTTTCCATTGGAAGCAATATCATATTCAAACCCGAAATCATTTAGCAAGGTTTTCATTAAAAGTTGGTTAAGCATAATATCCTCAACCACCAATACTTTCACGTTCTTAATTTCCTTTGTTAGTTCTGTATTATCTGTTTCAAATACAGTGTCTTCATTTATCTTATTAAAACTCAAAATAAAACTAAACGTGGAGCCTTGTCCAATTTTGCTCGTCACTTTTATGCGTCCACCCTGTGGTTCTACCAGTTGTTTAACAATGGCAAGCCCTAATCCGGTTCCGCCATATAACCTCGCGGTCCCGTTGTCAGCTTGTTGAAAAACCTCAAAAATTGTCTCTATTTTATCTTTAGGTATACCAATTCCTGTATCCGTAACTGCAAATTCAATAGTTACCTTTTCTTCATCTTCACTCAATAAATTAACACTCACCGTTATTTTACCTTTTGCCGTGAACTTAACCGCATTACTTACAAGGTTTAAAATAACTTGATGTAGGCGCGTAGGGTCTCCGATCAGGATATCCGGAATTCCTTTATCATATTCTTTTATTAAAGCCAGGTTTTTTTCCAGAATTTTAGTTTCAAACAAATGAAGCATGGTTGAGATCGAGGCTTCCATCTTAAAAGGAGTTTGTTCAAATGACATTTTCCCTGCATCTACTTTCGCCAGATCAAGTATGTCGTTAATAAGGATAGTTAAGGTTTCACCGCTCGTCTTGATAGCCTGTAAAAATTCACTTTGTTTATCAGATAATTCGGTTTTTAATAAAACCTTTGTAAAGCCAACAATCGCGTTCATCGGAGTACGGATTTCATGACTCATATTTGATAAGAACTGCTGTTTAGCTTTAACCGCCTCTTCAGCTATCTGGGCTTTCAATTCTGCATTATCCTTTGCTTCAATTAGCTCAATATTACTTTCTTCTATTTTCTTCAGCATCTTTTTTTCAGCCTCAAGTTGTATTTCCAGTACTTTTTTCTCTTTCACCTGAAGCTCTATTGCTAATCGCTTTACATCGGTTACATCGATAAAAGTAAGTACGATCAACTCCTCTTTTTTAGCTTGCTGTATAATACGGTGTGCATTCAGCAAAAGCGTTCTATTACCAATGATTGGGAAATCATGCTCTACTTCAAAATCATGAAACCGGTTGTTTTTAGGAACAATATCTTCCAATAACTCTCTTAAACGGGGTATATTCCACTGATTATTGCTTAATTTATATAAGGACATGCCTACACTTTCTTCTTCCTTTACGTGAAATACTTTAGAGAAAGAGCTATTCACAGATTTAATTCTCATATCCCTGTCAAGGATAAGCATAGGTTCATGAATGGTAGTTAAGATGCCTTCGTAATATGAATAGAGTTCCTCTACTTGCTGGATACGTGAATGCAACTCCTGGTTAGTAGTAATCAGTTCTTCATTCGTAGATTCAATTTCTTCTTTTGATGTTTCCAATTCCTCATTTAAGCTTTGTAATTCTTCGTTACTCGAAACAGCCTCCTCATTAGCGCTTTGTAGTTCCTCGTTAGCAGCTTCCTGATCATACGTAATTACACTCATATCATGCCGGGCCGCAGCAATTTCTTCCTCAAGCTTTCTTATTCTTCGGTCTTTGGCTATTGAATTATTCTTCAAACCAGCATTATTAAGGCCTACTATTTCCATTTGTTGCCCTGTGAAAACAACAACCAGTAGAGGCTCTTCTCCTTCTATCTTGAGGGGTGCAACTTCCAGATTAACTATTTGTACCGTATTGTTTTTTGTATCGCGGTTCAATTCAATACCCTCTTTACGAACTGCCTGTTTCGATTTAATGGCATGATGAATAGCATTACGTAACTCAAAAATAATTTCAGGATTGGCCATTTTCAGTATATTAAAACTGGCTTTACCGGAGGATTGCTTGAGATAAATAGGATTATAACCTCTGAACTGAAGAATCTCCATATCATGACCAATAATGACACTCGTCGGCACATATTGTGATAATAAAACAGAATCAAAAGCACTGCTTAGACTGGAGTTTAATGCTGGTGGTATTTTTTTTGGAAGTGTAGAATCCCGGAATACTTTACCTGGCGCAGTTATCCGTCTATTAAGATAGGGTATTTCAGGCATTTTATATAAGCTGGAAGTCTTTTTTCGCAGATAAACCTTATAGGTTTTATTTATAGGGCTAAAAAGCTGGGTTAATGTCCCGATAGTTTCTGATTTGCCAAGCATCAGATAGCCGCCTTCATTCAGTGCATAATGGAAAGTCGAAATAGCCCTCTTCTGGGCTGAAGGCTCAAGATAGATTAAAAAGTTACGGCAACTGATAAAATCCATACGTGAAAATGGAGGATCGCTCAAAACATTGTGTTGAGCAAAAATACATACATCACGCAACGATTGAGATATACGGTACTTGTCCTTTAACTTTGTAAAAAAACGCTGAAGACGCTTGGGTGAAATATTAGTTAGTTGTAATGCGGAGTATTCACCATTTCGCGCTTCCTTTATTGCATCAGCACTAAGATCAGAAGCAAAAATCTGAAACGGTATATTAGCGGCCTTATTATCCTGCAATTCGAATAGCATTATTGCAATAGAGTACACTTCTTCGCCTGTAGAACATGCAGGTACCCATATGCGAAGCGTTTCCCCTTGTGTTTTACTTTTTAATAGTTTGGCCAAAACATCTTTTTTCAGCAACAAGAATGCTTCAGAATCTCTAAAAAAATCAGTAACATTAATAAGTAGATCTTTGCATAGTAATTCAGCCTCAGTATTTTTTTCTTTCACAAATTCAGCATACTCTTTTATCGTTTTTAATCTAAGAATTACCATTCTGCGTATCATTCTCCTCTTTATCGTGCTCATTTTATAAAGGCTAAAATCAATCTTTTCTCTTTCATGCAAAAGGGTAAGAATTGTTTTTAAATCCAAATCATTGTTTTCAATTTCATCTTCAGGGGCTTTTTTTGCTGTTTTTCTTTTTTCTAAGAAATAATTGTCTCTTTCAGACAACTCCCTGGCAATTTCCTCAGGCGATAAAACAAAGTCTACTACTCCTTCATTAATAGCGGATTTCGGCATACTGCCAAACTTAGCTGAATCATCCTGAGCAAATGTTATTCCTCCCTCAAGTTTTATTTCTTTTAACCCACGTGTGCCATCACTTCCATTACCCGATAGAACAATACCTATGACATTCTCTTTATGGGTTTGAGCCAAAGAGGAGAAAAGGACATCAATCGAAAGATTAGTAGGTTTATTTCTAGGACGGGGAATAAGCTTAATATGCCCATTTGTGACCTCAATTTCTTTATTGTAAGGGATCACATAAATATTATTGGGCTGCATCTTTTCCATATCAATGACTTCCTGTACCTTCATTTTAGTTTCCTTTGATAAAAGACTGGTAAGTATACTCTTATGATCAGGGCTAAGATGTTGGACATAAATATATGCCATACCCGTAGTAGGAGAAAGGTTTTGCAAAAGCTTAGTTATGGCTTCCAGGCCTCCCGCCGAAGCACCTATGGCCACTATAGTAAATGGCCATTTTGTTGTATCATCTTGAGATAATTTATCTTTTATTCTTGAAAGGTTATCTGATTTCGTTTTGTTCATTGGGTGTATTATAAATAATATATTCCGGTTTACTACTGAATAGGCTTTCGCTTATAATAATAGTTTTTTTGGGAATATGGGTTAAAATAACCGCGGAGTTTAAATAAGTACAACTCCTTAACGGCAATATTACGGATTAGCAAACACCTTGCCATTACATAATTTGAGTGATAAGTTGCATAAATCACATTTTAATCCGAGTTATACTCTTGATATAAGAAAAGCCCCTCACTAATACAAGGCTTTAATCGGCTGGGGCCTACCTGAAATTCCAATGTCAAGATGAATGAACTCTTAATTTAAGTAAAGAGTCCATACTGTTAAAGTATGTGTCATATAATTCCCTTGAAATAATTACATCTATTCCAGATAAAAGCTTTGCAATACGATACGAAATTTGTAACATTCTACGATAAATACATAACATAATATAGTTTGGGAACATCCACTTTTGTAAAATAATTAATTCATAATATTTTTAACTAAACAAAATGGAAAAGACACAAAGCAAGAACACAGCACCTTTTAAGATTACAGGCAATTGGGACGCTCAATCAAAACAACTTAAAGCAAAATTCCCAAAACTTACTGATGCAGACCTGAAATACGAAACCGGTAAAGAAACCGAAATGCTTAGCAGGATCGAAACCAGGCTTAGCAAGAGCAATTCTGAGGTTATTGACCTTATTAAGAATTGTAAGACTGAAAAAGTATAAGTTCTTCCCGATTAAATGGACAAAGGAGTATTTGAGATATAATACGAAATCATTTAAGCGGCAACAGAAAAGGGTGGGTTTAAACCTGCCCTTTTTTAACGTATAGGGCTTTAGGTTCTTATACGACTTCGCTGACGGCTCCGATGGCAATTGGACGGATAGCCAAATTATAAATGTTCAATAAGCCCGGAATATAAAAACATATTATGAAGACTCCCTTAGTAATTGGAAATAATAATAGTATCCTTAACAATATAGCTAAGGATCTTGAAATGGCAGGCTACCAGGTTCTTATAGCTAGAGAGAAAATTGTACCAGTCAAAAAGAGAGTAAATAAAATTGATGCGGAAACTCTCATAAAAAAGAGCAAGCTTAAAATATTATAGTATTCGTCGTGGAAACTGACGCACTTAAGTTAAAAAGAAGTACGTATATCAGGTCTTTGATTATTTTAATTAAATAACAATACTTTTGCCCACGATATTAAAGCATGTCTTTCTCTGAGTGGTGGGAAAGACACAAGAGCCGGGGTGAAGGAGCTATCTTTTGCACCCGGCTCAACTTTTATACAATCTTAGCGTTTAAAGTTAAATTGTACATTTTTTCAAAAAGCAGGTTTGCATTTATTGGTTTTGAGATGTAATCATTCATTCCTATACTCAAACACCTTTCTTTTTCGTCCGCCATTGCATGTGCTGTCACTGCAATAATTGGAATGTTGTTTTTCATTTCCTTCCGAATAATAGTTGCTGCTTCGTAGCCATTCATCACAGGCATATCCATATCCATCAAAATAATATCAAAATCATTTTCTTTTACTTTCTCAATACAAACACTTCCATTTTCTGCAATCTGCAATTTCAAATTATTTTCAGAAAATAAGCTCATTATTAATTTTACATTCAATTGATTATCTTCGACTAATAATATTTTTAATTCACCTAGCGCTTTCATATTATACTTTTTCCCTATGTCCTCCTGTACTGGCAGAAATTCTGCCGACTCTTTATAAGGAATGCAAAAAGAAAATTCTGAGCCCTTCTTTAGCATGCTTTTAACTGAAAAAGTACCTCCCTGTAGTTCAACCAACTCCTTTGCTATACTCAATCCAAGGCCGGTACCTCCGTATTTTCGTGTGGTATAGGATTCTGCCTGACTGAATCGCTCAAAAATATGCTTCAGTTTATTCCGGGGTATTCCTATGCCGGTATCTTTTACCGAAAACTCAACTAATATATTTTCGCCAGCTCGCTGACGAACTTTCGCATACACTTGCACCTTCCCTTTTTCTGTAAACTTAATTGCATTACCTATAAGATTAATGATGATTTGTGTAAGACGCATGCGATCACCAAGCAAAACATTGGGGAAATCCAGGTCATAACTGAATAATAATCCTATATTCTTTTCCTTTGCCTTTCCCATCAACATTATATTGAGCGACTTGAAAACCTCCTTAACACTAAAATGGTTCTTTTCAAAAACCATCATACCGGCCTCTATCTTTGACAGATCAAGTATATCATTTATAATTGTCAACAGATTTTCTCCTGCTGTTTTTATTATTGCCACATATTCCATTTCCTGATCTCCCAGCTTTCTTTGAGATAATATGTCTGCAAAACCAATAATCGCATTCATGGGAGTACGTATCTCGTGACTCATATTGGCAAGAAATGCATCTTTTAAACTATCGGCCTCTTTAGCCTTTTGTGTTGCTCTTTCAGCCTCATATTTGCCTATAATCAATTCATTTTCAACTTTCTTAAGGTTTGTTATATCGGTAATAAGCCTTTCCATTTCTTCCTTTTGGAGCAATAGTTCATGATTTTTTTTGTATAGATCTACAAAAACGGCAACTTTCGCTCTTAATATTTCCGGAGAATACGGCTTAATCATATAATCCACTGCACCGGCCAGGTAGCCTTTGAAGATTTGTGCGGAACTATCCATGCTTGCAGTTAAAAATATAATCGGAACCTGTTTAAGTTTTTCTTTTTTACGAATTAGTTCAACTGTTTCAAATCCATCCATCATTGGCATTTGAACATCCATTAATATGATGGCAAAATCTTGTTCGGTTTTAAGAATTTCCAATGCTTCTTCTCCAGAACTCGCTCTTATACATTTATAATTCTCATCAGAAAGAATAACCTCTAAGGCAAATAAGTTCTCTTTCCTGTCATCTACTATTAAAATCTTAACAATGTCATCTATTTTCATTTTCAATAAATTTAGCCTCGTGATTTTTTATTTACTTAACCATACACGCATTAATGACAGTAACCGTTCCACATCAATAGGCTTGGTGATGTAATCGTTAGCGCCTGCATCAATACATTTTTGTTTATCATCTTTCATGGCTTTCGCTGTAAGAGCAATTACGGGAAGGTTCTTGAGCCTTATATTAGCTCGAATCCGTCTCATTGCTTCATAACCATCCATTTCAGGCATCATAATATCCATCAATACCAAATTAATTTCAGAATGTGCATCCAGCATTTCCAAAGCATGTTTCCCATTTTCAGCTTTTACTATTTCCATGCCCCGTTCTTTTAATATTTGAGACAAAGCAAATACATTCCGTGTATCATCATCCACTACTAATATTGTCTTTGAATGGAATACGGCCTCTTTATCATGCAAGCTGTTTATCAGTAATTGTTTTGATTTGGGTAAATTACTTATTGTTCTGTGAAGAAAAAGTGCAGTTTCATCCAATAACCGCTCTTCAGATTTTACACCTTTTATAATAATACTTTCCGCATATTTCTGAAGCTCATTGTTTTCCTCTTTTGTTAGCTCCTTACCGGTGTAAACAATTATGGGCGGAATATTGCGACTTTTTATGTCTTTCATTTTGTGGATAAAATCAAACCCTGTCATATCTGGCAATCCAATATCCAGTATAATACAATCTATCTGATTCTGTTCATAAATAATCAGGGCATCCTTCCCGTTTCCTGCTTCAAAGCATTCTACATCGCCATTCCCAATAAGTACACGCATCGCTTTCCTTGATCCTTCACTGTCCTCAATAATTAACAGGTTCTTTATTTTCCTACTGATAAAATTTTCGATCCTTGTGAATGTCTTTTCCATATCTTTTTTATCTATCGGTTTCATAAGGTATTCCACTGCTCCTTCTTTAATTGTCTCCAACGAACGTTCATTTGATGAAATAATATGCACAGGTATATGCCTTACAGACGGATCTACCTTTAACTCATGTAATACATTATGTCCGTTAATACCTGGTAGGCTCATGTCAAGAATAATCGCTTGGGGTTTGTATTTCGCAGCGAGCAACAAACCATCCTCTCCAGTGGTTGCGCACAAACATTTGAATCCACTATTGTTAGCTTGCTTTAAAAGTATCGAAGCAAATCTCAAGTCGTCTTCTATGATAAGAACTATTTTATCATCCATACTTAGTATGTTCCTGTCATCTGCTATACCCGGATAATTCAAATATTTGGCTCTGTTTTCCGGAATGGGCTTATTAAAAAGGGGCTTTACCGTAATTATTTCTCCAGCTCCCTCTTCCAGTTGTATTTCCAAAGGAATAATGAGAGAAAATGTAGATCCTTCATTTAATTTACTGCTCAGCTTAATTTCAGAGCCTAATAATTTAGCCAGTTGGCGTGAAATGGAAAGCCCTAAACCCGTACCACCATATTTTCTTGATGTGCCTCCTTCGGCTTGTTGAAACGCTTCAAATACTGCCATTTGCTTATCTTCTACTATTCCAATACCTGTATCTGAAATAGAGATGATCAGCTTGCTTTCGTCATAGCAGTCAATATTGATATTTACAGACCCTTTCTCAGTGAATTTTATAGCGTTTGATAAAAGGTTCTTTAATATCTGGTTAAGACGCTGCGGATCAGTAAGTATGGATTCCGGCAATCCTTTACCCAGGTTGCAGGTTAGCTTTAATCCTTTTTCCTCAGCCATGTGTTTAAAATCCCGCATAAGGCCATTTGCGAGATCTTTTAGTGGTAATCTTTCAACATTTATTGACATTTTCCCTGCTTCTATCTTAGAGAGGTCTAGAACTTCATTTATCAATATAAGTAAATCATGTCCGCTTTTATAAATTATTTCTGCGCTTTCCACCTGAATACTATCAAGATTTTTCTTCCTGTTTTCTGATAAATCTTTCGAAAGTATCAGTAGACTATTAAGTGGCGTTCTTAATTCGTGCGACATGTTTGCGAGGAACTCGGATTTGTACTTACTGCTTATTTCGAGCTGCTTCGTTTTTTGTTCAATGTCGTTTTTTGAGGCTTCAACTTCCCTGTTTTTCTCCTCCAATGACTGGGTTTGCTCCTCTAATTCTTCATTGGTCATTTGTAATTCTTCCTGTTGCTGTTTTAGGTTTCGTGTTTGCTCTTCCAGTTCCTCGTTCATTTGTTTTAATTCTTCTTGTTGAACTTGTAGCTCTTCAGATTGTTGGGCTAATTCTATCTCCTGTTTTTTAGCCAGAGTACAATCCGTAGCAATTTTCAATATCTTGTATGTTCTACCAGATGAATCCAATAAAGGATTATAGCTACCCTGTAGCCAAACAATTTCTCCGGTTTTAGTAACCCTCTTAAACTCACCCTGTTGAAATTCACCTTTTCTTAAACTATCCCAGAATTGGTGATATTCTTTTGAAGCGGCATAACCTTTTTCTACTAAAATGCTATGGTGTTTGCCGATAATCTCGCTTTCCTTGTAGCCCAGAAGGTTAAGGAATCTTTCATTAGCACTTAAAATGGTACCATCTGTATCAAATTCTACTGAGGCATTGGATTTATTAATTGCATTTATCTGGTTACTTAATTGCTGTTCTTTTCCTTTCAACTCAATATTCAGGTTTTCAATGTTTTTCTTTCCAAGGGCGGTATTAACGCTTATTGCAATGCTATCCATTGAAACACTAAGGAATTTCTTTTCTATTTCGTTGAAATCCTTGAGTCTGCCTATCTCTATTACACCCATTGTTTTACCTGCAAAAAAGAATGGTGAGATTAATATATTTTTAGGCTTTGCACTCAGGATAGATGAGGTAATACGGATTTGTTCGTCCGTTACATCGGTCACAGAGATTTGCTTCCTTTCATGCACAGCCTGGCCAACTAACCCTTCATTAAGCGAGATTCTATGCTTTACATCTTGAATAGCCGAAAAAGCATACCGCCCTGTTAGCACCAATTCATTGTCCTTATCGTTAAATAGATATACAGCCCCTATGTTAGCTTTCAGGTAATTACATAAAATGCTGATCATATTGTTTGCCAAAACTTCTAATGTTTGGTCCCCAATTAGTTTATCATTAAGCTCGGTGTTACCTGTTAACAGCCAATTCTTATCTGCAATTTGAGCTTCAGCTTTTTTAAGTGTCCTTAAATTTGTAGTAATTATGACATAAACAATAACAAGAATGAGAATAATTATGAGCATTAAAATGACAAAAACCTGATTAAACTTGCTGGCATCATCATCACTGGTTTGCTTTCTTTCAGTAAGTAAAGTCTGCTCAAGTTCCTCTCCATTACTAATAGTTGCCCTTATTCCGTCTTCAATTTGCTTGCCTTCTCCAGTCGCAACTAATTCCCTGGCCTTGTCAAAGCCAGTTTTTCGGAGCTCTATGCACCTGTTTAAATAACTGAAACTTATTTTAATTTGACCTTCAAGTTTTTCAATATTTTTTTGTTCACTGGAGTTATCCTTAGTTAACTTCTTAATTTTCTCAAGATGTTCAATCACATTTGTACTGGCATCCGAAAATGGTTCCAGAAAATTTTCATTACCTGTTATAACAAAACCCCGAACTCCTGTTTCAGCATCAACTGAAGAAACCAGTATTTCCTGGTATTCATAGAGTACCTGATGAGTATGATTCACCCAATCATTTGATGAAATGAATTTTTGCCCGTTTTTAAATGAGAAAACGGCAACTCCGCAAAGCACAAGCGCACATGTAATGAATCCTACTAATATCTTCCGGGCAAGTGTCATATTTTATAATTTAGCTGTTGTATTATTTGAAATTTTATCCAATTCGACCAATAGCTCTGATAGATCCTTCAAGGGCAAAATGTAATCTGGTTGAATGGCAGAAATTGCTGATGCTGGCATATAAGAAGACTCCGCTGTTTTCGGGTCCTGAATAATAGCTAGGCCGCCGCATTCCTTGATTCGCTTCATGCCTTTAGTACCGTCACTATTTGAGCCTGTAAGTATCACTCCAATCAATTTATTCTGGTAAGCTTCTGCAGCTGATTCAAACAACACATCAATTGATGGTCTGGCATAACTTACGCGTTCACCTATTGTAAGAGAGAAAGTTTTGTCCTTCTCTATCAATAAATGATAATTGGGCGGGGCAATGTAAACTTTCCCATTTTCAATCTTTTCCTTTTCATCCGCTTCTTTAATCGAAAGGGTAGTGGTATCATTTAATAGCCCTATCCACTGATTAGTAGAATTCGCACCAATATGTTGAACGATAATAATGGGAGTGATGAAACTCCTAGGTAAAATAGAGAATATGACTTTCATCGCATTCATTCCTCCGGAAGAAACGCCTATAACAATCGCTTCGTAATACATTTTTAATATTTCTTTTTAAAAATTCTTTGTTTTTTATCCAACTCCAGGTAAGCCTTATAAAAGTCGGTAAAGCGTAGCCCTTCTTTTGAACCCAAGCATAAAATACCGCCATTTATAAGACTCTCATGAAATGTATTTTGCACTTTATTCTGTAAGCTTCTGTCAAAATAGATAAGTACGTTTCTGCACAGTATCATATGTACTTCAGCAAATACGCTATCGGTTACTAAATTATGATTTGCCCAAACGATATTTTGTTTCAAGGATTTATTCATAATTACACTATCATAATTGGCCATATAATAATTTGAAAAGGACTCCTTCCCCCCCGATAATTGATAATTGGAAGTATATTCTTTCATCATTGAATTTGAATAAATACCTTCTTTTGCCTTATCTAAGGCCAGTTGGTTAAAATCAGTAGCATAAATTGTAGTCCTGCTATATAAACCTTCTTCTTGCAGAAGAATTGCCATTGAATAAGCTTCTTCTCCAGTAGCACAGCCTGCATGCCATATCTTTATAAAGGGATATGTTTTTAAAATTGGAACTACATTTTCACGTAATGATCTATAAAAACCGGGATCACGAAACATCTCGGTTACTGTTATGGATAAATCTTGTAATAGTTCCGAAGCAAATACTTCATCATTCAGAACCTTAGATTGCATTTCGGAGATATCCTTTAACTGAGACATTGCCAACTTATTCATTATTCTGCGCCGAATATGAGCTTCAGAATACTCCCTGAAATCATAGCCATATTTCTGATAAATTGCTTCTAACAGCGATGAGATCTCCTGTTCTGATATAGCGATATATTCCATTCTTATATATTCCTTTTATTTATGAAGGCGTGACTAACTAAAGAATTATTTTTGTACTGTTTATAAAGACTATACAAGCACTTCTGTTCCTGTTTTAATAATTCCTGAGTGTTTTAAAACCGTATTAGCTACGGCAAATTGTAAAAATATCCCTAGAAGTTTTTTTAATGGATTATGCGATCCACCCACCACGACTTTTTTTGATAGATAACCTGTTGTTAACCCAATAACATTGGATATAATAGCATTCTTAATATCGGGCATTGTTGCAATTCCATGTAAAGCGCCCTTAATCTGGTTAATAGGTTTTAAACTTTCATATACACGATGAAACTGCTCTTTAAGTACGATCAATTCTTTAATTTGTTTTTGTTCCAGTAAACTAATGGATTCCTTTAATATATCGGTTTTATTTTTCATACTGCCTTTGGCTTTAGTAATTGGCTAATAATAGAATTACTGACTGGTGTTTTAATCCATGCACGTCTGAAACAGTAAAGAATAATTAGAATTGGAATATAGCAAGCCGCTACTATAAAAAAGCCATAGTAAGACTTACCAAGTAGTTCACCAATCCATAATGCAATTCCGATGTTGATTATTAGAGTAAATAAAACAATAACCATAAGAATAATTAACCGCGCAGCCAAAGACGAAACTAGTTCAGCAGATTTACCTATTGCATTTAGCTTAAATAACTCTATTGTGGTTTGACTATAATCTTCAACTCTTGCAAAAAGCGTTTCTATTGGTGTTAGATTGGGATCCATGCTTTAAATTTTAAACATTATTTTCCTTGTTCGTGGAATAGGGTTGAATGGACCTCGTTACTTGGAACTTTGGTTTTCCTTTATATCCTGTTCTGCATTCTTCCTTTGGTTTTCTTCTTCAACATCCGGCTTTGCTACAGGAGTTTTGTAAGAGTGTTCATGCTCATTACCTTTACGTTCTTTTTCAGCGCCGGTGGGTTTATCGTTATCTGTTGCAGGAATCTTTTGTGATGTAATATTACTCTCCTTTTGAATAGCCTGGTCTTTCTGGCTATCTTCATTTAATAGATTGCTTTTATTGCTTGCAGCCTGTTCGTCTTTCTGTATTGTTTCCATTTTAACTTTATTTTAATTGGTTATTCTTATTCATAAATAATTAGGAAACAAAAGTGGATATATTCAAAATCTAAGGCGTTACAACTTGAATGAGCAATATTGCATAATTTACATATCTGTCGAATAATATTATATAGGCATAAAACATGTGAACTATATAAGATATTTATGGAAGCCTATAATATGGGGCATACTTAAGGTACGCACCTTTGCCCAGTGAAAATTAATTCACAATTAAAACGAAGAACAATATGGAAAATTCAAATGACTCAGGAAAAGTGCTTGGCGCACTACTGGTTGGCGCCGTAATGGGCGGTGTATTAGGCATTCTTTTTGCACCTGCAAAAGGAAGCGAAACCCGTAAACAACTTACCGGCGAAACGGATGATATAACCAAATCATTAAAAGAAACATTCGATACGCTTTTAAAAGAGGCAAAAAAAGAAATTGAGTTTGCAAAGAAAAAGGCAAGTGAATTTTCTGAAGACGGTAAGAAATAGAAACCACGAAATATCATTAAAAATTCAATAACAATTTAAAACTAAAAAAAATGAACACAACAAAATTAGAAGGAAACTGGAATGAGCAGAAAGGTAAGCTAAAGCAGAAATTTGCAACCTTAACGGACAATGATTTAATGTTTGAAGAAGGCAAAAAAGATGAGATGCTTGGAAAACTCCAGATTAAGTTAGGCAAAACCAAAGAAGAGTTTCAAAAGCTGATAGAGTCACTTTAGTCATGCAGGCAAAAGCAATTGGGATTGCATTAATTATTCTTGGAATAGTTATGATGGCGTATACCGGGTTCAATTATGTTACCACCAAAAAGGTAGTTGACTTGGGTAGTATACAAATAAACCAAGATCAGGGCCATTTTATACACTGGTTGCCTATAGTTGGTGCAATTCTAATAGCAGCCGGAATTATAGTAACTGTTTTTAGTAAAAGAAGTCGCGCTCAATCTTACTTCCCTTTTTACTGGTATTATGGGTTTTTTCGGCGTCAACGGAAGTAATTTATTATTGATTGAATATTAACACCTTAATGGAAATTTCGAGTCAGAATCAGATTGCAAGAAAAATAAGCTCATCGGATTATAGTGGGAATGAATAATAATTACAGAGTCAGAATTACCTATATTTTAACTTTCTTGCTGCTAAATGCAATTTGCGTTTTCGGACAAAATAATAACCGGATAGACACCCTGAAGCATCGCGTCAAGGAAGATACAATTAATCCGAATAAAGGCAATATAGGTAAACAGCTCGAAGAAATACAGAAGAGTAAAAGAATCCTACATTCGGATTCCATTAATTCTGATTCGGCAGGTAATCAACCGCTAAAGTCTTCAAAAATTGATACTGTACTGCAAAACAGGTATGGAGATTTACGTAGGGACGATCCTCATTATAATAAAAGATATTCTATTTGTATACCTTTTATGGAAGGCATTGGGGACAATGTAATGATAAACCTGTTCGACAGTAAAGTTTTAAAATATCAATGGGCGATGATTAGCCTGACAAGCTGGAAGCGCAACTTAAGTGCAGGTTGGCCCTGGGGGAAAGGTTGGGATTGGGACCAGACCAGGTTTGGGAATGACTTCTTGAGCCATCCTATTTCAGGGAACTTATATTACAATGATGCACGTTGCAATGGTTATAATTTTTGGCAATCGGCACCTTATGCGTTAATAGGCAGCTATATGTGGAAGCTATTTGGAGAAAATATAACCCCTGAAAGGAATAGCCTGATTGCTACAACAATAGACGGTATTTTCCTTGGGGAAATTTTATACCGTCTAAGTTCAAATATTCTTGACGATCGTACACGCGGAAGAGAAAGGTTTTTTCGGGAAGCTTTAGCGGGACTAATTGATCCGATGAGGGTTTTTAACCGCCTTATCCAAGGAAAAACATCTCAATATACCAATAAAGAAGTTTATCAGAAAGAGCCTTTGAATATAACTGTCTATGCAGGCATACATAAAATTAATGATCACACCAACGTAATATTATCAGGGCTTACCAATCCAATGTTAAACGCCAGATTTGATTATGGAAATCCTTTTGAAGAATGTTCGCGTAATCCTTTTGATTTTTTCAAAATTACAGTAGAAAGTAATGTAGGTGATGGGCGGAAAATCATAGATAATATAAGTGGTTATGGCGTTTTAATGGGAAGGAATACACAATGCGAAAATGTCGCATTGCTTGAAGGAGGATTTCTATATTATGACTATTGGGATAATAACATCTTCGAATTATCAACAATTGCATTAGGACCTGGGATTTTCGCCAAATTGCCTATAAGCAAGAGCATAAATCTTTATACAGAGGCCCATATCGGAGTTGTCCCCTTCGCAGGAGCCAGTACCGGTATTATTAGTGATACTTCTCAATCCCGTGATTTTAATTTTGGCTATGGCTGGGAAGCAAAATTTGAAACATCACTTACTATTGGCAAAATAGCCACCGTAGGTGTTGCCTATTATTACTTTATGATTCATTCCATTAATAGTGTTGGACAGGATGAGGCACCCTATGGTAGTCTTGGGAATAGCTCTATTGGTGTTTTAGAGCCAAAAATCACTCTTCAGGTTTACAAGTATATGAGTATTGGGTTCGAATATTATCTCTATTCCCAAACTCATACCGATATAGGTTATTCCACTTATAATGCATACTTAACAGAACAGCAAGTATTCATTCAATTTTACTTTGAAGACCCTCAACGAAGAGGGCACGATGAATAATTACACAGTGCTTAAGTCTTCGTTTCTAATAATCTCAATAAACTTCATTGTGAAATCAATCGAAAGATCAATACGTTTAGTATGAGAATCGATATATAAATAAATAGCCCTTATATGTAATCTATCTAAGTTTCTATATCAATTGTGTAATATTCAAATTAAGTAATCTCCTCACCTTTGCATCGTATTAAGAATTTACAGTAATTAAATTATGAGAACACCTATTATAACATCAGACCTGGACAAGGTTAATACAATACCCAATACTGAACAAGCGCTTGGATCTGATAAAAAAAACAAAAAAAGAAAAGAAAGAAAACCAAAGTTGAAAGAGATAAAGCTTATGAAGTCTCGATTAAAACTTATGTTTTAATATTAAACATAAATATCTACTGATTATGAATAATACACTTCCTCACAAATTCGAAAATAAGCCGTTAAGAAGCCTTCCTTTAAGAAGAATAAAATGGCACGTAGTATTATTGGTGGCAATGATTATTGCCTTATTCATTGGAGCTCTTGCCTCCATAAAGTAAAATGCAAACACTAAAGTATATACATCTCCAACTATTAATCCCAAAAATAACTCGAAGTAAAAAATATTAACACCTAATTTTAAAAGAAATGAAGCGTATTACAGGTACCGCAGCATTGATCATATTCTATTTGAGTCTATCAATAAAAACTCAGGCACAAAATATTGCCATTAACACCACAGGTGCAGCGCCAAATGCGTCTGCCATACTTGACTTAAGCAATACCTCCAATTTAGGTTTTCTGGCCCCGGGTGTTGCGTTAACAGCCTCAAATGCCGCTGCGCCAATTGCCAGTCCTGCAACAGGCCTTATGGTTTATAACACGGCTACAGCAGGCACTGCGCCACATAATGTGGTTCCGGGTTATTATTATAATTCGGGCACAGCCGTTGCCCCAAACTGGTTATTATTTACTACCTATCCCAATTATGGTACTAATATTCAGAATCCTATTTCAGATAATGTCCTGTTTTCAAATTCAACAGAAGGATTCACTACCAATGCAACTGTGTTTACACAGGTTACCGGGTCAACGTTAACCATTTCAGCACAAGGCACCTATTTGATCTTAGCTAATGGAGAATTAAATAGTACAAGCAATAATGATTATGCAGCAGATATAGTAATGGAAGATATAACGAACAATCTTTATTATGGAAATTCTGTACCCTATGTGGCAGATTGGGTAGAATGGTCAACTTCAGCAATTGTGACACTTACTGCATCTGCCACCTACGAAATAAAAATAGCTTCCAATAGCAATACCAAGACAGCTATGGTACGTAATGCCAGAATTACCTATATAAAAGTCCAATAGAACTCTAAATATCATAAATTGAAAAACAGGGTACTCAATTATGTTTTAATAGTGGCTACATTGTTTGTAACTACATCAGCCAGCAGTTATGCCCAGGCACAGCTGGTAATGAATGGCGCATATATTAATATAAGTGGCGGTACATTAGCTACGCCGACATATCTTTACATACAAAATGGAGCTAATACCGGCATAAAATATTTGAATGCCGGCGGGGGAATTATTTCTGAATCGGAGTACAATATGGTTTGGTGGAATATTGGAGCAGCTGCTGCAACAACAAACTATATTATTCCTTTCTATTACCGACCATCTTCTTCTTATATTCCCTTAACCTTTACCATTAAAACTGCCGGGGTAGTAAGCACCTCAGGCACTATAAAATTCTCGACCTGGCATACCGTGGTGGATAATTGGATAGGAGGTGTATCAACAACCGGGCCACCTTCCGGTGTTACTAATATGGATCCGGCTTTTTTGCCTGGAAGCCCTACAAATACTGATAACTCGTATAATGTAGTTGATCGCTTCTGGATAATTGACGCTAGTACAGGGTATAGCACCAAGCCTGACCCTCAAATTACCTTTACTTACCTGAACAGTACCAATGCAAGCTCAGAGGTATCTGCCCCCAATAATTCCATTGACGGCTCATTAATCAGTCAACGATTCAATTCAACCCTAGGTACATGGGGAGATTATATAGGGCAGTTAGCTGCACCGGTAATATCGGGAACAACTTCAACGGTTGCAACCGGTTCTATGGATATAGGTGCCGCGGGCTTTTATCGTTCATGGACACTTTCAAGCCATCTTAACCCTCTTCCTATTGAATTAACTTCATTTACAGTTGAATGCCGGGATGATTGTGCGTATCTTCAATGGACAACAGCAACGGAAAACAATAATGATTATTTTACTATTCTAAAAACAAAGAATGGTGTAGATTTTGAAGCGGAGGCAATTATAAAAGGAGCAGGAAATAGTAGTACTGCCAATAATTACTCAACCATTGATTATAGTCCTTTTGAAGGCATTTCATATTATAGAATAGCACAAACCGATTTTGATGGTACGACAAGGGATATGAATACAATTACATTTACTAATTGTGAAAATGTTGAAAGTATTTATGCATTTGCTACAAACAATGACATTGAGATAAAGATAAATTCAAACTCAATTGATACCTATAGTATACTGCTTATTGATGCCGGAGGCCGTATAATTCAAACAAAGATTGTTAATGTAACAACAGGTATGAATTATTTCCATTTTAACCCGGTGGCTGCAAGGGGGATTTATATTCTTCAGGTTATAGGAAAAGAAAAGGTCTATAGCAAAAAGCTTGCATTAGGTGTCAGTTAAGCATTATATTACATTAGCAAATACTTACATAAATTGCTTATTTCTTACATTATATTGCATATGAGAGTTGTTGTAATATGGCCTGATCTATAAATTTCAATATGCATTTAATGAGTATTCTTCTCTTCAAATCTTGGGCATTTTATATTCTTTATTGTCTGAGGGCTTTGATAATGACAGGTATATCCAGTCACACTGATTTGTGTTTGCCTTTGGTATGCTGAATTAATAGCACTTGTCTCTTCACGGCTTATTCGCTTCAAGGAACAAAGAAAGTTGGATTCATCCTTTTCACCTTCAGGTTGAATAATTTTGGTTTTTGCTGTGATTAGATGAATGCAACTACTATTCATTGAGATTTTAAGTTTTCTGAGAAGGTAAAGATATTACCTTAACTGAATTGCTGCTTCAATTTAGCACCAATACTTAGAGTGGTATGGGGCACACTAAGCAATCGCTCCTTGGGAATTAGTTTGCCCGTGACGCTACAGATTCCATACGTCTTATTTTCTATACGAACCAGCGCATCTTGAAGATTCCGAATGAATTTATCCTGACGCAAAGAGAGCCGGGCGGTTTCTTCCTTTGTTTCAAAATCGGAGCCATCTTCCATAGCCTTAAATGTTGGCGAAGTATCCTCGGTGCCATTTTCACCATTATAAGAAAGAGTGCCCTTAAGTAACGCATTGTCTTTTATAGCCTTGTCTAATTTATTCTCAATAATTTTACGGAATTCGTTTAGATCCTTTTCTGAGTAAAGCCTCACTACAGCTGAGTTTGTTGCCTTAACCGTTTTATTAGGAGATATCTTTGGAATGGGTGGCAATCTTTTAGTTTGTGTTTTCATATAATATGGTTTCTATTTGACAAAGATCAGTTATGTGGTCTTTATGCGTATTATATGATTTCTGAAATATCTTACATCATTTCCACAAAAAGGGAACAATGGCTGAAAAGAATAGGCCCTTAAAAAAACAATTCGCCCAAGCATAGATTAGGGAAATTAGGATATACAGTATAATTATATTCGGATACCAATGATTAAAATGTCATTCGTTTGTTCTTCGCTCATCCATTTCCATTCCTCAATAATTGTACTTAAGGTATTCTCTTGTTTGTGCATCCATATTCACCCTTATATTTATGAGACAGGACTCAAATCCGCTCGGGATCCGAACTATTTATTCTTCAAACACTTTCCCCATTGCGGAGTCAAGTGATTCCGAATCCAAAGAACCTAAATAGCGTTCAGTTATTTTCAGGCTGGAATGACCGAGGCTCTTACTGATGTCAAAAACATTCATCCCTTTCTTCCTGGCTACATCTGAATAACTATGCCTACTTATATGAAATGAGAGTGTTTTATTTAAATCTATTTTCTTTGCAATAGTTTTGAGGTTCTTATTTATGACAGTATTCCTGGAGCTAATTTTGTTGAACAAATAAAACTTGTCAGGATATTTCCTGTTTTCAAGCAAAGGAAATATGAATGTATCCTTACCTTCTATCTTACTGTTCTGATAAAATGCAATTATTTTCAATGCCTGTGGAAATAATTTAATTGACTTTGTAAGACCGGTTTTACCCATTTTATATTCTAACCGACCTTCTTTAATATTACTCCATTTCAGTTGGGCGAAATCCCCGAATCTAACTCCAGCACAATAAAAGGAGAAGATAAAATAATTCCGGGTGTGCCAGAGTGCGCTTCCTTCTTCTAATTTTAACACTTCAATCTTTTTTATTTCAGCCTCGTTCAGTTTTTCCTTGTTTGTTTTGGCGGTCTTTATCTTTATCCGGAAGAATGGGTTACGCTCTTGTGGGTAGATACCTTCATCTATAGCCCTATATAATATAGCCCGGAAGGTTTTGAGCTTAGTTTCTATTGTGTTGGTAGCTTTCCCTTCTGCCTTCAGATATTGCTCAAAGCCAGTGATCATTGATACTGTTACATCCTGAAACTTTAATTCATCTCTTTTAAGATGCTTCTTAAGGTAGTTAATAACATTATTATATTTCTTCCAGGAGCCAACTTGCTGGCTGGCTTTAAAATCATCCCGAATATGCTCAGCATATTTGATAAAGTCTGCCGTTGAGTTTCCCTCACCTTTGAGATACTGAGCAATACTTTCCAGGGTTGGTATGATACTGTTCTTTTGCAGTTCAGCAGATGCATTCTCAGCTTTGTGAAGTATTTCTCTCAATAATGAATTCTTCTTGGCATAGGATATATCAGATTGACTTATCCAAGCACCATATTTCGCTTTTGAATTAAAATCTTCCTTTAATACATATACTTTTGTTGATATACGTTTCAGTTTTCGGTTATAGGTTATGCGGAGATTAATATCATATCTACCATCTTTTCTGATATTATTATTTAGGTCAAGATGGAATGTAATTGGCTTCATATTACAAATTTATACATTGTTTACTGAAACTGTACTGAAACAAAATAGGTACTTCAAAACCCAGACATACCCAATACGGATACAGCCCAAATCTGTCTTGCTTTACAACGAGGTGTATAGATGTGTATTTTTGTGTAAATACGGGTACCATTTTGGCCCCAGGTCGGGCAACAGTTTCAAAACCGGCTCTGATTCTTTTCAAGAATCAGAGCTTTATTTTTTGCCAGGGTACCCTGCACCAAGTCCAAAAAATACTTCAACAGATTTGATCTTTCCCCGGCTGAAACTAAAAACATCAATATTGCGCACCACTTTTTTATCCGTGGTAATTATCTCAACTAACAAAATAAGGTCATTGCCACTTTCGGTCATTTTAATATAGTTAACCTTTTTTATAAAACTATTGGTAGGCCAACATCTTTTTTCAAATTCCTTAAAAGAAATGTGGTCATCATTATTCGGACTAGTGAAGGTAAAGCCATTGGCAAGTTGGCTTACTACTAAGTTCCAGTTGTGCTTTTCAAAGCCCGAATAATAGTGTTTAACTACTTTTCTTTTATCTGTACCTTGCTTCATAGTATAGGTTTTAGATATTTTATATAACAAATATATTCACATTGTATATATAGAAAGTTATAGGAAGGAACCTGCTATTCTCAATACTTTAAAATAGGTTGCATCGGCATAGAAATATATTTTTTGCTTTCTTTTCGAGCATTTCTGTTTTTTCTGACTTATATTTAGCAATTGAAATCAATTGATACATAATCCCCTATCTAAAAAACTATAATGAAATTAAATACTACTATTAGAAAAATAAGCCATTCGTTTATAGGAACCACGTTTAAAAAAACCATAGTACTATCACTTGCTATCATATGCTTATTTTCTTTCAGTGATAACGTAAATGGACAGACATATACTATAAATACCTACGCTGGCAATGGAACCGCAGGGTATGTCGGGGATGCCATAGCAGCCACTGCAGCAGAACTATATCATCCGGAAGCTGTAGTAGTAGATGTTAATGGGAATATTTATTTTAACGATGCCACAAATAACCGGATCAGGAAAATAAATACTGCTGGCCTTATTTCAACCTATGCCGGAAACGGAACATCGGTATATAATGGAGATGGAATCGCTGCTAACTATGCAGGTATTAATGTTGGCGGTGGTTTAGCTATTGATGACTCAGGAAATGTATATATAGGCGACTTTAATAGCCGCATTAGAAAAATAAGCACCAATGGTATTATTTCAACAATTGCCGGAAACGGCATTGCAGGTTACTCAGGTGACGGAAATGCAGCTACTGCAGCTGAGATTGGTGCTGCTCCTGCAGGGCTATTTGTAGATGGCTCAGGGGATGTTTACATTGCTGACCTCAATAACAATCGGGTCCGTATGGTGAATGCCAGCACTGGTATTATTACTACAGTTGCAGGTAATGGAACGGCTGGCTATAATGGTGATGGAATAAGTGCAACTGCTGCTGAATTAAATCAACCTACAGGAGTATACATAGATAACTTCAGTGATCTTTATATTGCTGATCAGATCAATAACCGCATACGCCAGGTTAGTAGTTCCGGTACTATTTCAACTATTGCCGGTAATGGAACAGGTGGTTATACAGGTGACGGTATTGCTGCCACAGCTGCTGAAATATGGAATCCTACTGCTATTACATTTAATTCTGCAGGTTATATATATATTACAGAATATAGCAGTGATCGTATTCGCACTATTACCAGCAGTGGCCTTATTGCAACTGTTGCCGGAAATGGAACTGCAGGTTATAATGGGGACGGTATTGCAGCCACGGCTGCCGAAATAAATCAGCCATATGAATCAGCGGTTGATAATTCAGGCAACATATATATTGCTGACAACCAGAATAACCGCATCAGGAAAATAAATACCTCGGGTATTATTGCAACTATTGCAGGTAATGGAACAGGTGCTTATAATGGTGATGGTGAAGCAGCGACTTTAAGCGAATTTAACGATACTTATGGTATGGCTACAGATAAGGCGGGTAATGTGTATTTAGCCGATGGTAAAAATAACAGAGTAAGAAAAGTAAGTACAAGTGGCATTATTTCCGATTTTGCTGGCAATGGAACTGCCGGGTATTCCGGAGATGGAGGCTCCGCGGTATTGGCCGAACTAAATCTTCCGGAGGGAGTAGCTATAGATAATTCAGGCAATGTTTATATTTCTGAGGTGAGTAATAATCGTATTCGCAAGGTTAATACAAATGGCATTATATCAACGTTTGCAGGAAATGGCTCACCAGGTTATTCTGGAGATGGATCAGCCGCAACCAACGCATCATTATATGCCCCAGCGGAAATTGCATCAGATATTTCAGGCAATTTATATATTGCTGATTCATATAATCACAGAGTCCGCAGAATAAATACCAGTGGTACTATTTCAACAATAGCCGGTAATGGAAATGTTGGCTCAACAGGTGATGGTGGTGAAGCAACATCAGCCGAATTAGCTTATCCTTATGGAGTTACTGTTGATACCAAAGGAAATACTTACATTGGAGATGCTAACAGCAGCCTTGTTCGTATGATAAATAGTAATGGAATTATATCAACAATAGCTGGCAATGGAACAGCCGGGTATAAGGGTGATGGTGGACCTGCTACTGCAGCAGAAATAAACTCTCCGGTATCTTTAACCTCTGATGCGGCTGGCAATATTTTCATTGCTGATGAATATAATCATTGTGTCCGCCGGGTAAATTCTGCAGGTATAATTTCAACCATTGCCGGAAACGGAACGAAGGGTTATTCCGGTGACGGAGGGCCTGCAACTTCTGCAACCATGGATACTGTTTCGGCTGTTTTTGCCGATCCCTCAGGTAACATATATATATCGGATTTAGGTAACAAGCGTGTACGTAAATTAACAAATTCTTGTACCTTAACCGGAAACATTTCAACATTTACTGATGTATTGTGTTTTGGTGCCAATACTGGTAGCGCCACAGTTGTAGCAGCCTCAGGAACTACACCCTATTCTTATTCCTGGACACCTAATGGAGGAACCAACGCTACTGCAAACAACCTGGCTGCCGGTACATATTCAGTTATCGTAACAGATATTAATGGGTGTGCTGCAACTGCATCAGTAAACATTACACAACCGCCTGCTATAACAGGGTCATTTAATATAACAAATGCAACCTGCGGTTCAAGTAATGGGCAAGTTATTCTTACAGCGGGTGGCGGAACACCTCCTTACATATATGCATGGAGCAGCGGAAGTATTAGTGACACAGCGAGCAAGTTGCCTGCCGGATTATACCAGGTTACGATAGAAGATTCTTACAAATGTTCTGCACAACTACCTGTAACTATAACAAGCTCAAATGGACCAACCGTAACACCCAATGTTACAAATGTAACATGTAATGGATTGTCAAATGGTGCGATCAATCTTACGGTGACAGGTTCAGGACCCTTTACATATAACTGGTCAAAAGGAATTGCCAATTCATGTTCAGCTGTATTAAAAAACACTTCACAGAACCTGACTAACCTAGCTGCCGGTACATACCAGGTTATAGTAACTGATGCGGGTGGCTGTACTGCTATTCTTAGCGTTACTGTAAGTCAACCTTCCGCCTTGAGTATGACAGCAACTACTACAAATGCTTCGTGCTTAGCAAGTAATGGAAGTGCGGGTATCACAGTAAACGGAGGAACAAGTCCTTATGTTTACAGTTGGAATAATGCGGCCACAACTACTTCAGCAACAATGCCTGGTATTGCTGCAGGGGCTTACCCTGTGGTAGTTACCGATAACTCAGGCTGTAAGGACTCCATTACCGTAATTGTGAATAATACTGGTGGACCTTTGGTTACCATCGCCAGTATTACTAATACTGAGTGTGGTAATTCAACACAAGGAGCTTTAACTATTTCCAATAGTGGTGGAACAACTCCATATACATATCTATGGAGTAATGGGGCAAGTACATCAACTCTCTCTAATATTTCTGCCGGAAGTTATTATGTAACATTAACAGACAAAAATGGTTGTAAGGGAATAGATACTGCAACAGTGCAAGATAACGCTCCCCTTGGAGTCCCTATTTGTATGGTAACGGTTGATACAAACCAGAAGAATCTTATAATATGGAACAGAACAGGAGAGAGCAAGATACAATCATATAATGTTTATAGGAAAGTTTCAACCGGTACCAGCTATAATTTAATAGGGAACGTTTGTGCTACAAGCCTCACAGAATTCTTTGATTCAGTAGCTAATTCTCAATTGATCAGTTACACATACGAACTCTCTGAAATAGATTCATGCGGTAAAGAATCACCCTTAAGCCCTTCACTTAATACTATTCACCTTTCTGTATATCCCAATGTGGGATCTAATTCAATTAAGTTAGTCTGGGATCTTTACATTGGCAGCTTTGGTAACTACTATTATATATATAGAGACACCGTACAAGGCAAGTACACACTTTATGATTCAGTCCCTAATACATCTGTAATATGGAATGATAAGAACCCTCTTAAAACTAAAGATACAGTTCGCTACTGTGTTGGAATCAAAGGGCCACAGATATGCAATCCTACAGCAAGAGCTTTATCTATCAATTATAATGCATCAAAGTCCAATACAGGTACCGTTTTATTCAATCCGGTAGGTATTCAGGAAATTGAAGCAGAGAATAGCTCACTGGAGGTTTACCCGAATCCTACAAATGGTGAAATAGAGTTAAGCATAAATCTGGCTAACGGCAGGCAAAATGTAGACATCAAAATATTCAATGCCCTTGGTGAAGTCCTACAAACAGGCGAGTATACTACGGTATCAGGTAAACTGAAAAAACAACTAACCCTCTCTTCATATAGTAAGGGAGTTTACTTTGTTCGGGTTACAACTGCAAATGGAGTAATGTATCGCAAAGTTGTACTTCAGTAAAAACAATACTTATAAATGAGTAAAGGGCGCTGAAAAGGCGTCCTTTATTATTTTATTCCCAACCACTTGCAAGCACGTCTGCAAGGTGCATGGTTGTAAGGTCTTTGTTTTGCTTTTTAATATACCCTTCCATATGCAAAAGGCAGGAAGCGTCAGTTGATATAAGATACTGTGCTCCCGTATCTAATGCATGTTTTACTTTATCTGAACCCATACCTACCGAAATAGATTCAAATTTTGAAGAAAAGGTACCTCCAAAACCACAACAGGTTTCAGTGTCTTTCATTTCCACTATTTCAAGCCCTCTTACATTCTTCAGCAAAGTACGAGGCTCCTGCTTCACATTACACTCTCTCAGTGCCGCGCATGAGTCATGGTAAGTACCAATGCCATCCAGCTTAGCACCAACGTCCGTCACTTTCATAATGTTAACGAGAAAACTACTGAACTCGTGAATATTCTTTGACAGTTGTTTGTACTCATTATGCAAGGCTGAATTATGAAACATTTCCGGGTAGTAATTTTTAATCATTCCCACACATGATGCTGAAGGGCATACTATATATCTATCATTCTGAAATTCTTTAATAAATTTTTCGCCCACAACTTTTGCTTCTTCCCAAAACCCAGCATTAAAAGCAGGCTGGCCGCAACAAGTCTGTTCAGGGTTATAATTCACATCACAACCAACCTTCTCCAATACTCTAACCATATTCAGGCCGGCATTAGGATATATCTGGTCAATGAAACAAGGTATAAAAATATCTACTATCATCGCTTTTTAATAGGCATACAAAAATACATATGTGCCTTTGTAAACACTACCCTATACGTTAAAAGTTTTAAACACCTTACCCCTAAGCTCCCAGAAGAAATTCTGAAACAATCTTAAGGAATGCCTGGGGCTGGTCCGCATGCACCCAATGCCCTGCACCCGTAATACTAACTAAACGGGCATAGGGGAAAGTTTCACTTATCCGCTTTATATCAGCATTAAATATATAGTCTGATTTTTCACCTTTAACAAATAGTGCAGGAACTTTTACCGGACTAACAGGTATTGGAGTTGCTTCACTAACTATTGCAACCTTTTGTTTTATTACCGGGTAATTAAATTTCCATCTCAGTTTCTGGTTCTCATCCCAGTATAAATTTTTAAGCAAAAACTGCCTTACTCCCGCATCTTCAATATATCTCGCTATTACTTCATCTGCTTCTTTCCTCGACTTTAGCTCTTCCAGATTAAATTGATCGATAGCATCAATAACAAACTGATTGGTAATGGGGTACTTTTTGGTGCCAACATCCACAACAACCAACTTCTCAACTCTTTCAGGGTAGTGAATAGTAAAGAACATTGCTGCCTTACCACCCATAGAATGTCCAATTATATTTATTTTGTCATGTCCCTCATCATCGGCAAGCTCCTTTATATCTTCACTCATCAGTTCATAACTCCACTCGCTGCTATGCGGCGATTGTCCGTGATTACGCTGATCTATAAGATAGACTGTGAAATATTCAGCTAAATATTTACCCAGGGTTTGCCAATTGTCTGCTGAGCCAAAAAGCCCGTGAAGAATGAATAATGGTTTGCCTGTACCTAGTTTGCGGAATGCAAGTTTCATAAATTACTTAAGCTGCCTGAGATATAATTGTATTGTATTTTCAAGACCCATATAAAGTGAATCTACAATAAGCGCATGGCCAATGGATACTTCTTCAAGATGGGGAATATTTTTATGAAAGTAGGCCAGATTATCGAGGTTCAGATCGTGTCCGGCATTAATACCCAATGAATATTTATGTGCACGGTGTGCAGCTTTTTGGTAGGGGGCTATTGCCTCCTCGGGGCTTTTAGAATAATTCTTTGCATACTCTTCTGTATATAATTCAATCCTGTCAGTACCTGTTGCTGCTGCTCCTTCAATCTGGTCAAGGTCTGTATCAATGAATAAAGAAGTACGAATACCTTGTTTCTTTAAGCGGGATATTATTTCCTTTAAAAATGCAGTATTATGTACAGTATCCCATCCTGCATTGGAGGTTAGTGCATCCGGAGCATCGGGCACTAATGTTACCTGATGAGGTTTTACATCCTCAACAAGGCTTAAAAATTCTTCCGATGGGTAGCCTTCAATATTAAACTCAACCGATAGAATAGGCTTCAGGTCTATTGTATCTTTGTATTTAATATGCCTTTCGTCCGGCCTGGGATGCACTGTTATACCTTGAGCGCCAAAACGTACACAATCCTGTGCAGCTTTTAATACATCTGGCAAATTAGCTCCACGTGAATTACGCAGAAGCGCTATTTTATTAATATTTACACTAAGTTTTGTCATTGGTTGCCTGATGATATATATGTTTCGGTATATAAAGTACTGCCTTGCGTAAGTTTACCTTGTAACATCAATGCATTGTAATCGGAATTCACATATAAGGAGTCAATTCCGTAATTTGGATCAATGCCCAGAATAAGAGTATTAGCATCAATTTCAATAATTTGTTTGTATATCCTTCCAACATTTACAGCATACTCCTCGGTGTAAAGTCTGTGAAATAACAAGCCATTCTCATTATCCTGCAA
>Ga0210386_10000165_pt1 | contig 56847 bp, 49 predicted proteins | sample IncBWH32OmetaG_FD_160091 | JGI IMG/M metagenome (GOLD analysis project Ga0210386, IMG submission 160091) | Forest soil microbial communities from Barre Woods Harvard Forest LTER site, Petersham, Massachusetts, United States - Inc-BW-H-32-O ...
GTTGCCGGTAGGAAGAAGTCTGACCGCACTATGTTAAGCACCGCAACGCGCATCGGCAGTAATCACGTGCCTTCCGCCTGTCCATAGGCATCCGCTCAACATAGTCCGGCAGATGACATAAAGCTTCTTATGTTAAGCACAACATAAAAAGCTGTAATTGTGAAATTTCCCCATTACGGTGAGGTACGCGGTGAGGGCTTCCGAGTGTCCCTGCTCCAACTGTTCGATGAGGGCTTTTATGTTGGCCGCGATTACTTCTTTCGCGGTCTGCTTCTGCTGCTTGTTGCTCGGTGTCGACTGATTGGCCACTGCGGCGGTGGTGTTCATGATTGCTTCCTCCTTGGGCTGTCGTACTGCCTTTGCCCTTAAATCGGGCGGCGGCTTGTACATACATGCCGAACGCCTCCTGGCGAAGGCGGGGGGTAGCAAGTGCAAGCTGAGGGGTATCCCCACCCTTGGAACGTGAGCAGAGCGGCAAGTGGAAAGGGCGGAGCGAAGCGGAGGTCTGCACAAGCGAAGTGCGGAAGATTGGGGAAGCGGCTTGCGCGCGCGGGTGGGGCAGCGCCCCCCTAGGGTTTTTGCTTGTGCTGTTTTTGGAGGATTCGGAACATCAGAACATTAAGACAAACAATATAAGTGGGCCCGCGCGGTGCAGAGACCAAACGCGGGTATGATCGCCGTTGCTGACTTAATCGTTGCTTATTCCTGGAGTGGCACCATAGAACGCGAATGGATTGAGGAATTGCCGGTGCCAAAGAAACTGGCGTTCTGTTTGCGTCAATGTTCCTTCGTCGCAGACGCGAGTCCAATTCAACCGGATCGTGTCGACTTGATGCTTGATAAGCATCTTAGCTGTTTCTGCATCAAGCAAGAAGCGAGGGGCCGCCTCTAAACAGACCGTTAACTGGCTCATCCGATTATCGTCATGGATCAACATCGCCTGACTTGCTTCGTTCCCAGTTCGTGGCTGAGGGCAGACATCGTAGGCTGGCGTCAGGGTTAGATCTTTGCCATCCCAGAAGGCAGCATGATTACGCGCGTGGTCATCAGTGTTGCCACACAGAATGTTGAATACGATGCGCCCAAATACTTCGCGCAGGGTTTCGTTCGAGTCGGTGAAGCGATGACGAATGAGATCGGCCAGGTCTTGATAGCTGGCATACTTCGCCATCATTTCATCCAGACCAAATAATGTGAGCGCAGATACCATGGCTTTCCGCCGCCACCCCTTGTGCGCCTTTTCACGATCGAAGCGCTCAATCAGCAAAACGTCCTTTCCGAGGACGCTCTCGAGCTTTACGGTTGCAGCATTGAGACCAACCAGCTTCGCAAGCCGCATGGCGACGAATTCTGCTTTGACGACGTTGTAGATGTCAGAACTTGTCGAGAACTTCGCGATGTACTTTCTGTCATCCGCAGTGATCAACACCTTGGGCCGTGCACCTCCCAGAGACGTACCATGCTGAAGTGCGTTACCGAGTCCTGGTTGCAGCAGTAACCCTTTTTCTACGGACTCTGCAGCCTGCATGAGCTCACTCAACGGCGTATGGTCTGCGACCCGAGGAATGTATTTTGTAGCGGACAATTGAAAGTCCAGTGCGCCTGTCCGATCTGATCCTGATTCCAGAAGATAGGTCAGCTCACTCAATTCCTGCTTCGAAGCATCCTCTCCCTTTAGGCCGAGCTTCCGATTGATGAGGACGCGACGGCCCCAGGCATCAGGTGATGCATCACGGATACAGCTCGGCATGGACAAGCCGGGAAGGAGAGGGATCTCTCCAGGCTTGAGCGGTAATTCTGGTTCATAAATCGCGATGGCGTTTTCCCGGTTCAGGTAGCTCCTGCCATAGTTGAAGACCAGCTGGTTTCCGATTTCGGTGAGCAGTCCTGCGACGACGGGCTCCATTTCGGTTGGCAGCCAGATCCAGACATAGGCTTCTCTGTATTGGTTTTTAGAAGTCATCTTTTATTGCCCTCTTGGGTTTACGGGCATATTTGGGCAGCAGACTCAGCATCTCTCCAGCGAAAGCACGGTGAGCGCCCAATCGTTCTTTGTCTGATTCAAAGAGACGTACTCCGGCTATGGCGGCAGCCTCAAACACGGGTCCGATCGCGCAGCCAGGATCACCCTTTTCAATGCGTTGAACCAGTGAACGGGAAATCCCCATACGGCTTGCCATTTCTTCCCCAGTGATCTTTCGATCAATCCTCCCTGCACGGATCATCTGCCCCAACAGCGCAAGGGCTTCCGTGCTGTACCTGGAGTATGCTCGGTGCTGCGGCTTGGACATTGGGAACCTCCGGACTATGAATAAGTCGTATAGAGCATATATGGCTTATTTATGAGCCATTATGTGGCCAATTTGAGAAGAATGTCAATGGCATTTGACCCATTAATGAGTCGGATTTAAACGATACGATCTATTTATGAGCTACTGGACGTGACGGGAGCATGTCAGAATTGCTCTGATCTCGGACAAAGGGATCCTCCGACAATATGGACATCCAAATATAGACAGTATTATGTCTAAAATGAGATATATAATCTTGCGTTAGGAGGTGCTCCATGGCAACCATGCCAGCATTCGCCGCTGCCGGATACCAGTTCGAAGCGACACCTGATCTCAGCAAGCTTGAGACGCGCGAGCGGCTCAGCCAGTCTGCAATGGATGGTCTATTTGCGATTGCGGACAAGTGGCAACTCCCAATGGAGAGAGTTGGAGATCTGCTCGGCGGAATGCCGCGTTCAACCCTCTACAAGTTGAAGACTGCTGCTGGAACTCTAAAACAGGACGAGCTGACGCGGATTTCCTACGTCGTCGGAATCTACAAGGCGCTTCACATCCTGCTTCCGGCCGAACACGCAGACCGCTGGATGACCCAACCTAATGACAATTTTCTTTTCGGCGGTCAGCCTCCAATCGAGTACGCGATTCGGAACGGCATCCCGGGCCTGCAGCAAATTCGTAGCCTCCTCGATGCGGCGAGGGGCGGGCTGTAGTTGGCACACCTCGGCGAATTCGATCAGCAGGGCACTCACAGGCTGATCGCGACTGCTTACGCCACCGAGAGCGTTCTTGAGTCTCTGTCTCTTCCAGCAAACGTCATCAGCGACCTGACCGAGCTCGACGCGGCGACCAATGAACGCAAGGTTGCCGAGCGTGGAGGAAATGCCGCAATCAGTCCGGGCGAATTGCTTTATGGCGTCCCCGAAGCACACATCGTGAACGCTGCCTTCACGCATCCAGGACCACATGGCGGTCGATTCAATGACTCGCGAAGAGGAGCCTGGTATGCGGGCGTCGAGCTTGAGACGTCGATCGATGAGGTGGCCTTTCACAAGCGCCGCTTCCTGAAAGAGAGCCGGATCTCGGAGCGCATCAGTTTCGACTATGCAGATTTTCTCGCTGATTTTTCAGGGCAGTTCCACTTCCTCGATGACTCGGAGCGCGACCAGTGCCTTCAACCCAATCCGGTTCCTCAGTGCTACGGTCCATCGCAGGCGCTGGCCAATTCACTCTTGTACACCGGATCGAGTGGCATCGTTTACCCGAGCGTTCGCCGTTCGGGTGGAACCTGCATTGTGTGCTTTCGGCCAGCTCTTGTCTTCCATCCGCGTCGCGGAAAGCTCCACAGCGTCCTAGTTGCTGCTGGGGACGACAAGGTTGAGAGTAGCGAACTCATTAAGTAGTTCGCTCAGCACCCTTGCTTGCGCAAGGAGCGGCTCCTGAGCCTAGGACGTGCTATGACTGGCTTAGCCGATTCCGCAATTCTTCATTGAGCGGCAACCCTTCAAAAGCAACCCGGCTGAGTTGGACCGAACTTCTATCCTGTCGAATCTTCTATAGTTATCTGGTCCCTCGAACATGACAAAAATGGGTGATCAGATCCAAATCTCGGCACTTGAGTCCCATCTCTGGGAGGCGGCGAACATTCTTCGTGGTCCAGTAGATGCCGCTGATTTCAAAACTTACGTATTTCCCCTTCTGTTCTTTAAGCGAATTTCCGATGTTTATGACGAAGAATACGCCCTCGCTCTTCAGGAATCAGGTGGCGACGAAGAGTACGCCTCATTCCCGCAGAATTACCGGTTTCAGATTCCATTGGATGCCGGTGGTCCGAGGTCCGCGCGGTCACAAACAACGTGGGTACCCATGTCGAAAGGATCCAAGGCGAAGACCCGGAACATTATGAGCGCTCTCTATAGTCACGCACAGCGGTGGGAATGGACGACGTACAATCCCATCCGTCATGTTCGGCAGAGCGCGAAGCGTGCTCGCATTCCCACCATCCTCACACCGCAGCAGCTGAAAGAGCTGTTGGAGAACCTGGTGGATCTTCCCAAAACCGCAGTTCTACTCGGCGCATCGACCGGCCTCCGGGTCGGAGAGTTGCTCGGGCTGAAGTGGGAAGATATCGATTTCGAGAACCTCGAACTTCGCCTGACCCGCGATGTCGTCAAACAGCGAATCGAACGCTGCAAGACGGAAGCTTCGAGAAAGCCGGTTCCAATCGATGCGGCCGTTGCCGAGATCCTGTGGGAATGGCGTCTGCGGTGCGCCTATAACCAGCCGAAGGATTGGGTGTTTGCCAGTCCCGCGCGACGGGCAAACAACCTTACTGGCCGAGTTCCATCTATCGGGTGTATCTCAAGCCGGTTTTAGAGAACATCCTGAAGATCAAGGAACCGGTCGGCTGGCACACGCTGCGGCACAGCCTGGGCACGCTGATGAAGGCGAACGGAGAGGACGTGAAGACGATCCAGGAGACGCTCCGTCATGCCAACTTCAAGGTGACGATGGATGTGTATACGCAGGGCATAACGGCGATCAGGCGCAGCGCTCACAGCAAGGTGGTGCGTCAGATCATGGGCATTGAGGAGGGCAAAGACGATGAAGAGTAGAGCAGGCTTTCCACAAGTAGAAATCCTTATCGAACCTTTTCAAACCCACGTTTTTTCGGTCCGAATCTTGCAAGTCTTTTGTTTTGTTGGCGTCCCCGACGGGATTTGAACCCGTGTTATCGCCGTGAAAGGGCGGTGTCCTAGGCCGGGCTAGACGACGGGGACGTTTGTCCGGCGTGGAAGGACGCACACGCTTGACAGGCAAGTATTACTTTGAATGTATCAACTGGGGTGCGGAGTGTCAAAATGCGTGACCTCGTTCCGGACAGATCTCGTCCGCAAGATCGCAGAAAAGGTCAGCGAATTGAGCATTTCTCCCCGTCAATTTGAACCGCAAGCCCGGAAGCCTCGTATTTCATTTAAAGTTGATCGATATCGGACATGAATTTTGATGGCCCCACCCCACTGGGGGTCAAATGGCCTCAGCGAAGATTTCGTGAAGCCTTCGCGACGCAAATGAATCAATAGCTCAAATGCAGTCCTGACGAGTGTTCGACCGTTTAGAGTTCAAAGAACAAAGATTGAAGGATTCAAACGAAGCGCCGGGCATGCTCCCCCTTCGAACCGAAGGCTGTAACTCCCTGAGCGGAAATATGGAAATACCGGCCATGCCGGAATGAAACATCGAGGATCTCCATTTGAAAAGCAGGCTTGGTCTTTGCTTCTTGTCCGCCACCTCCCTTCTCGTTGCGTTGGATTTGACTGCGTGCCATAAGGCGGCGACAGCCGCGCCGGCACCGCAGGCACTCCCCGTACAGACGATGACGGTTGCGTCCTCGCCTGTTCCTCAGTCAGATGAATATGTTGCGACTATCAAGTCGCGCCGGTCGGCGACCCTGAATCCGCAGGTAGACGGCAATCTGACGCAGATCCTCGTTCACTCGGGCGACCATGTTTTGCATGGTCAGCTGCTGATGCTGATCGATCCTGCCAAGCAGGAAGCGACGGTCGCGTCGCAGGTTGCGACTGAAAAGCAAAAGCTGGCGGTCTACAAATATAACCAGACGGAGGTAGAGAGACAGCGAGCGCTCTTTGCTGCAGGAGTGACCAGCCGCGATACCCTCGACCAGGCCGAGCAGTCCTATGAAAACTCCAAGGCCGACTATGAGGCGGCCGTAGCCTCGCGGGTATCACAGGAAAAGCAGTTGGAGTACTACAAGATACGTGCACCTTTTGACGGCATCGTGGGAGATATCCCGGTGCGTCTGGGAGATTATGTATCTGCCACGACACTGCTGACGACGGTCGACGAGAACAAAGATCTCGAAGCCTACATTTATATACCCACGGAGCGCGCTGCTCAGGTGCGCAGCGGACTCGGAGTGGACATCCTCGACAACAACGAGCAGTTGCTCGAGCACACCTCGATCGATTTTATTTCGCCTCAGGTAGATAACCAATTGCAAGGCATTCTGGCCAAGGCATCAGTTCACTCTCCCCAAGTCATGTTGCGCACAGCTCAGCTTGTAAAAGCGCGCGTCATCTGGAAAACCAGCCCAATCCCTGTGATTCCGGTGCTGGCGGTGACGCGGCTCGGGGGTCAGACCTTCGTCTACGTGGCTCAGAACAAGGATGGCAAATACTTTGCTCACCAGCTGGCAATCGAGCTGGGTGATCCCGTTGGCAACAACTATGCGGTGCTGGGAGGATTGCAGAATGGAGACAGGGTCATTGTCTCCGGCACACAGTTTCTTGTGGATGGAATGCCTGTTCAACCGCTGGGATAGAGAATGCGGAACAGGAGATTCGCCATGACAGGTTCACGACGTGTAGGCCCGGCATGACAACAGACAGGTAGGCTCTCTTGGTTGACTTTTTTATTCACCGGCCGGTATTCGCAACCGTATGCGCGCTGCTGATCATCCTGGCAGGCGCAGTTGTCATTCCGACGTTACCGATTTCTCTCTATCCCCAGCTGGCGCCCCCGCAGGTTACGGTGACAAGCAACTACGTAGGCGCAAACGCACAGGTTGTCGAGTCCGCTGTAACAATTCCGCTGGAGGAGCAGATCAATGGCGTCGAGGGCATGCGTTACATTGACTCGGCCAGCTCGACCGACGGCACCAGCTCCATCACCACGACTTTTCGCACCAATTACGACCTGAATATCGCAGCCGTCGATGTACAGAATCGCGTCGCGTCCGCCCAAGGCCGCTTACCTCAAGCCGTCAACAGCACGGGCGTCACCATTACCAAGGCGAACTCGAACTTTGTTTTCGCAGCGGCCTTTATCTCTCCGCATAAAAGCTATTCTGATCTCTTCATCAGCAACTATATCGACGTTTATGTAAAAGACGCGCTCAAACGAGTCCCCGGCGTCGGAGATGTAATCATCTTTGGAGAACGCAAGTATGCCATGCGGATCTGGCTGGACCCTGCAAAGCTTGCGGCCCGCAGCCTTACCACCGTTGACGTAGTCAATGCCCTCTCGGAGCAGAACGTTGAGATTCCCGCCGGCCAGGTGGGCCAGCCTCCCGCGGACCAGAAGCAGGCGTATCAAATTCCAGTGCGCGTTGTTGGCCGCCTCACGGATCCAGTTCAATTCAACAACATCGTTATTAAGAACACCCCGGCTGGCATCGTTCTACTCAAAGACGTCGGTCGTGCACAACTTGGAGCTGAGACCTACTCCACCGATCTTCGTTATAACGGCTTGGACGCCGTCGGTGTCGGCGTGCAGCAATTGAGCAACGCCAATGCACTGCAGGTCGACCGCGATGCAAAGGCTGTTCTGGATCAGCTGGCCAAGTCCTTCCCACCGGATTTTCAGTACGTCATCCCATTCGATACCACCACCGTCGTCGGAGACTCGATCCGCGAGGTTGTAGGAACGCTCGGCGAGGCGATCATTATCGTCATCGTTGTCATTTTTCTTTTCCTGCTTGACTGGCGAGCGACGATCATTCCCGCGATTACGATTCCGGTATCGCTGATCGGCACGTTTGCGTTCATTAAGATATTCGGTTTCTCGATCAACTCCCTCACGATGTTCGGCATTACCCTGGCCACGGGGCTGGTGGTCGACGACGCCATCGTCGTCATCGAAAATGTCCAGCGGCACATTAACGAGGAGCACTCGGACCCGCGTACTGCAACATCGATCGCCATGTCCGAGGTGACGAGCGCGGTCATCGCGACTTCGCTCGTGCTGATTTCGGTTTTTGTGCCAGTATCGTTCTTTCCTGGAACGACTGGCATTCTGTATCGGCAATTTGCCCTTACGATTGCCTTTGCGATTGCCATCTCGGCATTCAACGCGCTCACCCTTTCACCCGCGCTGGCAGCTCTGTTCCTGCGCGGTGAGAAGGTAAAACATGGGCTATTTGGCCTGATTGACCGCGCTATTCAGAAAACCACGCAGATTTATGGGACAGTCACTCATCACGTGTTGAGGGTCCGCTATCTGGTGTTGTTGCTATTTGCAGGCGCATTGGCTTCGACAGTTTACCTCTACACGCACGTGCCCACCGCATTTGTGCCGTCAGAAGATCAGAACTACTTGATTTGCATCGTTCAGGCTCCGTCGGGCGCCTCACTGAGTTACACGAGTAATGTTGCCGAGAAAGCCGTCGAAATCATCAGGAAGAACGATGATGTCTTCGGAACATTTGCCGTGATGGGCTTCAGCCTTAGCGGAGGAAGCGCATCGAACTACGGCCTCATTTTTGTTCCGCTGAAAGCTGTGGAGATTCGTACGAAGAAGGGGAAAGGCCATTCGGCGGCGGATATTCTGGCGAAGCTTTCCCCTCAGCTCTTCGGTGTGCCAGGAGGTCTGGTAGTAGCCTTTGAACCGCCGGCCATTCAAGGTATCGGCTCTTTCGGAGGCTTCCAGTTCGAGTTGCAGGACCTGGGCCGTAATACCCTGGCAGATCTCGACCGTGTGGCTCACCAGATCGTGGGGGCGAGTCGCCAGCGAAAAGACCTGGTCAATCTCTATACGAGCTACACCGCCAATGATCCGCAACTTCTGGTCGCGATCGATCGCGAGAAAGCCAAGGCTATCGGCGTTTCACTCACTCAGATCAGCTCCACGCTGGGTGTATTCATGGGATCGCAGTATGTGAACGACTTCGACTTCAACAACCGGTCATACCGGGTATATGTACAGGCGGATCAGCCTTCGCGCATGACGCCCGGTGATCTGCGGAAGTTCTATGTTCGATCCGACTCAGGACAGATGGTTTCACTCGACAATCTGGTGTCGATTGAGCAGTCCTCAGGACCGCAGGTGATCTCGCACCACAATCTCTTTCGTGCGGCTGAGATCGATGGTGCAGCTGCTCCCGGTTACAGTTCGAGCGAGGGCCTGAAAGCGATGGAAGACCTCGCTACTCAGAATATGATCCAGGGCATGACCTTCTCCTGGACCGGGCTCTCGCTCGAAGAAATCGAATCGAGCGGCAAGGCAATTCTTATCTTCGGGCTGGGCATTCTCGTGGTGTACCTTACTCTCTCCGCACAGTATGAGAGCTTTGCCCTGCCTTTCATTATCCTTCTGGCGGTCCCAACTGCGGTTTTGGGGGCATTGGGCGCTGTCACGCTGCGCGGCCTGGCGAATGATGTCTACTGCCAGATTGGACTGGTGATGCTCATCGGCCTTTCGGCCAAAAACTCTATCCTGATTGTGGAATTCGCGGAGCAAATTCGAGAACAGGGCAAGTCGATCGTCGATGCGGCAATTGAAGCGGCTGAATTGCGCCTGCGGCCGATCCTCATGACCTCATTCGCCTTCATCCTGGGAGTGATGCCACTCTACTTCGCCACGGGCGCGGGGGCGTTCGGCCGGCGGTCGGTGGGCACCACGATTGTCGGAGGTATGCTTGTTTCTACAGTGCTGAACCTTTTCTTTATCCCCGCGCTCTACGTGATTCTTCAGACCATGCTGAACTCGTTTGGACACAAGAAGACGCGCGGAACAGAGACAGCAGCACAGGCAACCACAGCCCGTTAGAGGACAACAAGCCCACGCCCTGATCCTGCACTATGCGGATTCCAAGATGATATTGGCATACTGTGTCGTGTCTCCCGTGCGAATGAGTCCGATGGCCCGCGGCACACGCTTCTTGAACTCAACATGCGGCTCAAATGTGACGAAAATACCCGAAAGCATGTTGAGGTACGTTTCGTGAGTCTCTGGGCGGTTCGCAGCCCGGAATTCCTCCGCCATAAATGCAGAGCCAATCACGAAATTCTGGCGAATCGCTTGAACAACATCGAGGACGCGTGGGATATCGTCAACCAAAGATATATCGACGATCTCGATCTCCGGCCAGAATGGAAATCCTCGGTCCGCGATCACCACCGCATTCGTATGTCGAACACGGCTCAGCAGAGAATTGATTGCGGGATTAAGAATGCCGGTTTTCAACATGGGTTCTCCATTGGATCTGGTGCTAGGCGGGGAGCACCTGATTCTTTAAAACGCGTGCTCCTGCGAATGAATAAAACATGATGAAGACGTAGCAGCCCAGAGGTACCAAATAAGCAAATGCCAGGCTTCGTGAGGAGATGAGTCCCATCACCGGTGTAAGCACAGCGCCTCCAACGATCGCCATTACGAGGAGCGAGCCGCCAAGCTTCGTGTCCTCGCCAAGCCCTCGAAGTCCCATCGCAAAAATAGTCGGGAACATCAGGGACATGAAGAAGCTGGTGAGGAAGATGCTCCACATACCAATCCATCCCGGGTGTGTAACTCCTATAGTTACGAGAATCACGTTGGCGAGACTGTAGATTCCCATTAATCGTCCGGGGTTCACGAACTGCATCAGCCAGGCCGATGCGAATCGGCCGACGGCGAATGCGAACAGCGATCCAGTCAGAAAATATCCTGCTGTCTTCACCGGCTGATGAGCGTAGTCCTGAACGTACTGGATGAAGTAGCTCCATGTTCCCACCTGCGCGCCCACATACAGAAACTGCGCAACGACCGAGAACATAAAGAATGGACGTCGCAACAGATGCGGAAGCCTCGGTCCGCGGCTTCCTTTGCCCGCAGCGGCTGAACTGCTGCGCGCCTCAGGAAACTGGACGCTTGCGATGATTGCTGCGAGTATGAACGCCACCGCTCCGAGCACTACGTAGGGCTTCACCACGCGAAGCGTCTCGCTCTGGAGGTACACAGCATACCGATGCGATGCTTTGAGAACACTGACCTGCGCTGGCGTTAACTCCACGCCGGAGAATATGAAAGTGGTACCGATGGCCACGCCGCTGATCGATCCGATCGGATTAAACGCCTGGGAAAAATTGAGACGCTGCTCTGAGCTTGCCGCATCGCCAATCTCGGCAATGAAGGGATTGGCCGCAGTCTCCAGAAAGGCCAGACCGCTGGCGATAACGAAAAGCGCGAAGAGAAAGAAGCCGTAGCGATCGACAATGGCGGCAGGCCAGAAAAGAAAGGTTCCTGTTCCGAAGAGGACCAGCCCGGTGACGATTCCCGTCTTGTATCCAGACCGGCGCATGAGCATGGCTGCGGGCATGGCGAGCAGAAAGTAGCCTAGATAGAAGGCTGACTGCACTAATCCGGCCTGAAAACGGGTAATCGCAAACGACGTCATGAACTGCCGGATGAGCACGTCGTTCAAGTTGTTCGGTACGCCCCACAGGAAGAACAGGATGGTGACGAGCGAAAATGGAACCATCTGGCCTATTGGGAAAAAGGACGGCCTGATTTCTACCGGAACTTTACTTCTTACGGGCGTCAACATTCCTGCGTGCTCCACACATCTGTTCTTCAATCGACCTGAACCATGATCTTCGTAAAATCGTTTGGAAAATCGCTCCATCGCCGCAAGATCTCTGAAGCAGCATCAAGCGGGACAGTCGCGGTTACATATTCCGTCACTGGAAATCGTTTTTCTTCGAGCATGCAGAGCACTTCAAGGAAATTCTCCGGCAACGCATTGCGCGATCCCAAAATGTCGAGTTCTTTCTGGACAAAGAAGCGAGTTTCATACGCGACGTCTTCTTTTGCGTAGCCGAGGTAGACGACTCGGCCCGTGAATGCAACCTGTTCTACAGCCGCGCGAAATGTGGCTGACCGCCCAACCGCCTCGATGATGACGTCTGGACCGCGGCCATCGGTAAGTTCCCGCAATCGATCCTCCAGCGACTCCGTTGCCGTATTGATCGAGTGCTCAGCTCCGGCCCTCTTAGCAATTTCAAGCGTTGTCGACTCCACATCGATGGCGATCGTACGAGCATTGCGAAAACTCGCTCCGGCAACTGCACCGAGGCCCACCCCGCCGCAGCCAATCACTGCGACGGTATCTTCGGCTGTTACTCTTCCGCGAGCAACGGCGTGGAAGCCGACAGTAAGCGGCTCGACCACGCAGAGTTCTGTGATGCTCAGATCGGCTGGGAAGACTTTGTCCACTGGCGTCTGGATAAATTCCGTGAGTGCTCCGTCGCGCTGTACGCCCATCGTTTGATTGAACTGGCACGCGTTCGGACGATTTCTGCTGCACGATGGACAGTTCCCGCAACTGGCATAAGGCGAAACCATAACGTTGGTTCCTTGAATCAAATCTGGCCGCAGACTGCTCTCCCCGACCACTGTGGCTGCCGCTTCATGGCCAAGGATATGCGGGTATGTAATCAAAGGATTAGTGCCACGAAATGAGCTGAGATCGGTTCCGCAGAACCCCACGCTCCGCACTTTGAGATGGACCTGGTCCGGTATCCGCACAAGATCGGGAACGAGTTGGACGATGGCTTCCCCCGGATTTTTCAGGACAAACGCCTTCATCGGCTGGCAACCTTTTGCGAGCTATCAACAATCTCCATAAGACGATAGGCTCGGTTGGCCGTCCCACCGCAAAACTGCTCCCGCTCGTGATCGCTCATGGCGGCTGTGTAGCGGTCAAGAAAGCTGAACCACTGTGCATACTCTGTGGCAAGCAGACACACCGGCCAATCTGAGCCCATCATGAGGCGATCCGCTCCAAATGCGTCGAAGACCGTATCCAGATAGGGACGAAGATTGGCCTCGGTCCACGCTTGCCAAGCTGCTTCCGTAACCATTCCGGAAACCTTGCAGAAGACGTTTTCCCGCCGCGCCAGATCCTGGATCTGTTCCCGCCACGGCGACAGGAGTTGCTCACGAATCTTTGGCTTGGCGATGTGATCGAGCACGAAAACCTGGTTCGGATGCGCATCGACAAAGCTGATGACCTGCGGCAGTTGTCGTTCGTAAACAAGAATTTCATAAACGAGGCCCGTAGAAAGCAAGGTATCGATGCCGCGATTGAATTCTCTGTCCAATATAAAGTCATCGTCCGGCTCTGTTTGAACGACGTGACGCAGTCCTCTGAGTTTTTGATGAGCAGCGAAATCTTCAAGGCATGAGGGGAAGTCTTTGCTGGCAATCGGAGCCCAACCCACAACGCCGTCCATGAATGGATGTGCCTGAGCAAGAGAAAGAAGGTCGTATGTCTCTTCGAGAGTCTGCCGGGCCTGTATTGCGATTGCACCGTCGATGTCGGCCGACTCCATAGCCGTCAATAGATCGGCAGGAGTGTAATCGCGTTGCAAGCGCGTCATGGCGCTATCTATCCAACCATATTCGGCTGCTGTATAGCGCCATAGGTGATGATGGGCGTCGATCCGTTTGACCATGATTTCCGAGTGGTTTCAAGCCTATATGGAGGGGCAAGAGCATGCAAGAGACTCGCGAATTTCTCTCGATCTCGCGACGATGAACTGGGCACGTCACTCACGCGGCGGTCCAGCCGCCATCGATAGATACTATGGAGCCCGTCATGAAGTCCGCTTCCGCAGAGCACAGGTAGCGGACGAGCGAAGCGACCTCTTCCGCCGTACCCAGACGGCCCATGGGTTGTCGTGCCTTGAGTTGGGTGCGCACCTTTTCTTTTTCGTGGGCATGATATTTCTCAAGATAGTCTTCCACAAATGGAGTCTCCACCGTGCCCGGGCAGACGCAGTTCACACGGAGTTCCTTCGCATACTCAACGGCGAGTTGGCGAGTCATGGCGACAACGGCGCCTTTGCTGGAGCAGTATGCGAAGCGCTGTTTAATACCAACCAGGCCAGCAACCGAGCCAATAATCACGATGCTGCCGTGGCTCGCGAGCAACTGCGGCAAAAAAGCGCGGGTGACCAGATAAACCGATCTCACGTTGACTTCAAATAGCCGGTCGAAGTCAGCTGGATCAGTATTTACGATGTTCCCCACGTGGCCAATCCCGGCATTATTTACAAGGATTTCGAGCTGGCCGATGTGCGCTGCCGCAGCGTGAATTGAGTCCTGGCTGGTTACATCCAGAAGAATGGCCTGAGCGTTGGGAAGTTCTTTCGCTAGCTGCTCCGCACTTTCAAAGTGTATGTCGGCAACAAAAACGCGGGCACCGGCGCGGGCCAATTCGCGGCACGTCGCTTCGCCTATACCGCTGGCGCCTCCAGTCACGAGGGCCCGTTTGTTATCCAGACGAAAAGCCTCAGCTGTAGCAGGCTTATTAGTCATCGGCATTCGAATATCCCCGCCCAATTAAACTCTCAACTCCACACTAACCGTTCAATTCTTACAAATCGTCGAAGGCAACTCCATCCTTTTCGCTCGACATATAAGCAGCTTCCACAACACGCATCGTATCGATCGCATCCTCTACGCTGGTGGGTAATTTGTCACTCGCTCCCGTTACATACGACTGCAGCGATCTCATCGATCCTGCGAACGCATCCGGAAACCAATTACCTACTGTGGGCAGCGTTCGCCAACCGTTTCCGCGGACTGCGTAACGAAGCGAGTCGGGCTTGCCGGCAGGGTAGTCGAGATTGACACCCATGACGGCGTGCAATGCGCCTTCGGTTCCCTCCCACTGGACATAGCTGCATTGCGAATCCGGAAAGGTATGCCCATGATTCGTAGCAATGTAGACCCGCTTCCAATCACCGTAGTCCATGACAATGACGCTTTTCGTCGCGGCGAGCTGCGGAGTCTGCGGATTTCGCAGCGTCTTTGCAAGAACGCGGCGTGGATTGCCAAACCATGATCGCACCAGGTCAACGTAGTGGATGCTGTGGTAGAGGATTTCCAGACGTGGGCTCGTCGCCAGAAAGCTCCAAAGATCCCACGGCATATAGACGTTGACGCGCACTTCCATATCGTGCAGATCGCCGATCAGGCCCGCATCGGTGATGCGTCGCGCGGCCGCCATGACGGGCGCCCAGCGCAGTTGGAAATTGACCGCGGAGGTGAGTCCCTTGCTGCGGCACAGCATGAGAATCTGTTCCGCCTCCGCCAGGGTATTTCCCATCGGCTTTTGAATCAGAACAGTCGCGCCGTCCGGCAATTGTGGCAGTATTTTCAAAATGGAGCCAGCCGGCACGGCAATATCGAAAATGCTATCCACTGGGGCCTTGGCTCTTGCCTCCTCTAGAAAGCCTCCTGCGAAAGGCACGTCAAATTGCCGAGCAAGTCGCGTGGCCTTCCCGGCATCAGCGTCAACAATCGCAGCAACGGGAAAACCCGCCCGACGGTAGGCCGGAAGGTGTGCGTCGTGCACAATACCGCCAGCACCCACAATGATGATCGGACACGGATTCCTGAGACTGACAGGGCCAACGCTGCAAAGCGCTTCCTCAATTCGTAAATCCGTATTCGCCTTCATCCTGTTCCATTTGTATATAGAGCAATTGTCAGTTATTCAACCCCAGCAACAGCTGACCCTTTTGTCAGGTAACGTTCGAAAAGGGTTGCGCGGATACACCTGTTTCGTGGTACAGTCTTGGCTGTTCCTTGCCAGGGTTAGTATAGAATTCTATTTCTTGTTGCACTTTCTCTCCCCGACTCCGCACATCAGAAAGTTGTATCTTCCCCCCTGGTCTCGACACGTTTCCTTTGGGGGATATACGGATTCTTCCCCCGGGAGATGAAGATGGATCTGGAAATTGCTGTGGTTGGTGGCGGAGCATCAGGCGCATACAGCGCTTGGCGTCTCCAGGAGGCGCAGGGCAGCTCAGATCGAATCGCCCTCTTTGAATACAGCAACCGGATTGGCGGCCGGTTATTCACTGTCACCATGCCCGGTCTGCCGGATGTTAAAGCTGAAGTGGGCGGCATGCGGTACATCAAAGATGCTCATCCGGTAGTGACCAGCCTGGTCGAACACTTGGGGCTTTGTACCAAACCGTTTCCCATGGGCGCGCCAGCCCCGGTCGGCGCTAACTGCAATCTGTTTTATCTTCGCGGAAAGCACTTGCGGCTGCATGAGTTGGCCGATCCTAAGAAGCTCCCGTACAACTTAGGCTGGCCCGAGCACGGGCTGGGGCCCACGCAGTTACAGATACAGGTGATGAACAACCTCTATCCGAACTTTGGCAACCTGACTCTCTGCGAGCAGATGAACGTTCAGGTCTTTGGCCAGCCGATGTATAAGTTCGGCTTCTGGAATCTGTTGTATCGCGTGCTGAGCAATGAGGGCTATCAATTTATGAAAGACGCCGGCGGTTACGAGGCCAATGTAGCCAATGCCTGCGCGGTTACCCAGCTTCCCGCTACGGAGTATGGAGATAACACCGAGTTCCTCACGCTGCGCGACGGTTACGATCAGTTGCCGATTACTCTGGCAAAGTGCTTTCAGGAACTGCCTGGGGCGCTCCCGTCCGAGGAGCGTCTGCTGATGAATCAGCGGCTGGCGCGAATCGAACTCGGCAACGGTGAATTCCCGTACACACTGTATTTCGAGAAGACGGTCACTGAGAGACATGTGACCAGGCGCATTCGAGGCACGCCGGAAGCACCCGCGCCCGAACCGCTGGTGGTTCGAGTGAAAAAGGTGATCCTGGCCATGCCGCGGCGTTCGCTCGAACTGATCGAGAGCAGTTTTTTCAAGCACCCGTGGCTTAAGCAATATCTGCCGTCGGTACTTATCCAGAGCGCTTTCAAGCTCTTTCTTGCGTATGAGCGCCCGTGGTGGCGGGCTCTCGGTCTGGTCGCGGGCCGCTCAGTTACCGATCTGCCGGTCCGGCAGATCTACTACTTCGGCACCGAGGCCGAGCAGAAGGGCGGGAAGCCCTGGTTCAACTCGCTGCTGATGGCTTCCTACAACGACATGGGTACAGTGCCCTTCTGGAAGGGGCTCGAAGAGGGCAAGCCTTACCTTGGCTATCGGCCCTCCTGCGGAGGCGACAGCGAGGGCAATGTCCTTTCGCCCGGTGATCTTCCGGCGACCGACCAAATGGTTCGCGTGGCTCACAAACAGGTTGAGGAGGTTCACGGTCTGCCAGAAATCCCGCTGCCTTATGCCGCGGTCTATCACTCATGGAACGAAGACCCATACGGAGGCGGCTGGCATGAATGGAAAGCTGGATTTCGTCTGGATGAAATCATGTGCCGTATGCGCAAGCCCGTTCCGGAATACGATATCCACATCGTAGGCGAGGCGTACTCCTATGGCCAGGGCTGGGTGGAAGGCGCACTCGACACGGCCGAGTCCACTCTGCAGGACTTCTTTGGATTGAAGCAGCCAGGATGGCTCAAGCTTGGAAACAACACCCTGATGCCGAATCCTTGCCCCGGATGCGGTCCAATCGATGACGAGCACCCGGTTTGCGTACCGGTCTGCAGTGAGACCAGCGATCTGAAAGACATCACGCCGGATTGCTTGAAGAAAGAGCCGATTCAGTAGCCATGACCACACCGTCTTCTGCCCCTTTTACAGTAGCGGCGTATCTGGCGACGCGGCTGCGCGACATTGGAATCGGCCATGTCTTTACCATCCCCGGGGACTACTGCGCGCCGTTTCTGGATGTCCTCGACGCCACGCCCGGTATCGAGCGCGTGGCCAATATCAACGAACTCGGCTGTGGCTATGCCGCGGACGGATATGCGCGTCTGAAGGGCGCAGGGGCGGCTTGCGTGCAGTACGGCGTAGGTACATTTTCCCTGCTGAACTCCGTCGCAGGATCCTTCGTCGAGTTCGTGCCTGTCGCTATCGTTTCGTCAAGCCCCGGCGCATCGAGCCGCCTGCTTGAGGAACACCAGAACATCCTCTTCCATCACTCTACGGGCGACTTGCTCGCCGATCGGAATGTCTTCGAGCAAGTCACCGCCGCGTCCGTCGTTATCACGAATGCGGGGGCGGCGCCTGCAGAGATCGACCGCGCTCTGACGCTGATGCTCACGCATCGCAGACCGGTGTACATCGAAGTGATCAACAGCGTCTGGAGCCAGAACTGCGCGCAACCCTTAGGAAGCCTTGCCTCGATCCGTCCGTACACTGATCCAGCTTCCCTTGAATCTGCAGTCCAGGCCGCGTGGACCGCGCTTGCGGCTGCGCAGTGCCCGGTCTTCTTCTTCGGCATCGAGCTGCAGCGGTTCGGGCTGCAAGACCTTGCCCAGCAACTCGTCGAGGTCACGGGCATTCCCTTCACCACAACCTCTCTGGCCAAGACTGTACTCGACGAGAGCCAGGCGCTCTTTGCCGGCACCTATGCCGGGCCGGCGTCGCCGAAGATTACCAACGATCTCGTCACCAACAGCGATTGCGTCGTCGCGCTCGGCACGATCATTACCGACGATTACCTCGCGCTGATGGCCTCGTCCTTCGGCAAGATGATACGCGTCTCGCACGGGGAGACCCGGGTCGGCGCCACCTACTTCCCACCGGTTTCGGTGGCGGACTTTCTTCCAGCATTCCTCGAGACTCTTCGGCAGCGACCATTGCCGCACCCGCCCTCACCACCCCAAAGCCCATTTGCAGCACCTTTAGCTTGCCCGCCGCCTGGGATCGAGCTCACGTACGAGCGCTTCTACGAAATTCTGGGTGGTCTCCTGTTGCAGAGCCCGCTGCTCCGAAGTTCAGTGCTCGTCCTTGGCGAAAGCACTTCGCTCTATGTCTTCGGAAATCTTTTTGGCTTACCGCCGGATGCCTTTGTCGCGCAGGGCGCCTGGGGATCGCTCGGCCATGAAACCGGCTCGGCTCTTGGGGTTGCGCTCGGCAGCGGCAAGCGCCCGCTGGTGGTAGCGGGCGACGGCGGTTTCATGATGAATTGTCAGGAGATCTCGAGCCTCGCTCAGGCCCGGAGCGACGCCGTGATCTTCGTGATGAGCAATCGCGGGTACGCTATCGAACAGGCATTCGTGAACCTGAAGGCCTTTGAGCCGGGGGGATCGTTCGCCCCATACGACGTGCTGCCCGCCTGGGACTATCTCGCCCTTGCACAGGCCTTCGGCGCGCGCGGAGTCCGGCTCAAAACAACGTCGGAGCTAATGGAATTTCTTAATGAGCTGTCTTCTCCAGCTGACGGGCCGACGCTCGTGGAAGTGGTCATCCCGGAACATGACCTGGCGCCACAGCTGAAGCGTCTGGCCGAGACTCCGCCGACATTACGGCGTCACCGCCGCATGGAAAGCCCAGTCGCCGAAACTTGACATTTGCCCATGCCAATGGTCTCCGCAAAGGAATGGGGACACATTCGTGTTTTCCCCCAAATCCTCCGATCCATTCCATCAGATTCGGCGATAGCAATAACTCCTCCTCACAGTTGCCGCTGCCATACAGTGGATTCCCGGTCGCATCACACGACTAAACCCCAGTCGTTCGTTTGTTTGCGTAACCCCGTCGAGGCACCAAGTTCGCCAAGCCCCTTTGTAGGACCAGAAAGTGAACACCTGCTGACAATCGGGTGACAGCTCTTTGCGAGGATTCCGTTAGCTTGTCCGCTAGAGGCTTTCTGTAATGCCTAAAAGGCTGTGGATTCAGGCAGGTGGACTAAAGTGACTGAGATACTCATCTCCGGACTCAATGGGGCATCAAACGGGCGAAAAGCGCACACCCTTTTTGGTGTAGGGCAGCTCAGGATCCGGCTCGCAAGGCTGGATGAAGCGCAGCCAATTGTCGACTTAACAAAGGCTGTTTTCCGGGGAAGAAATCACTTTTCCCAAACGAGTTATGCAAGCACAAGCGACGTTGAGAAGTTAATGACACAAGGTAAGTTTCTGCTAGCCGAAAATGATCAAGGAATCATCGGGTACGCATACGTGGAGCCACGCCTGGAGGCCAGCAGGCTCGAGCTACTCGCTGTGTCTCCGGCCCAGCAGCGCTCCGGCATTGGCTCCCAACTCTTGGATGCTGCCGAGCGAATGAGCCGGAGCATGCGCTGTTTATTCATGCATTTACAGGTAATGAACCTGAATTGGGAAACACTAACGTTCTGTCGCCGCCGCGGCTATGTCGAATTCGCAATTGAGCCGCTGCACATGCAGGAGCCACTTTCTCCGCACTGCCACATCGTGAGAATGTGCAAGCAACTAGACAGGGACCGGTCGGGATTTTGAGGTAGCGCCCGAGCTTCCGATTACAAGCTGCACACTGTCACCGGAGTCCATGACAACCGATTTACAACTACATGACGGAAGCAGTGATTGGATCTGGTTAACTGGCGTCACTTGAGGAACATATCCAGAATATTGTTGTGGACACTCCCTCTCGCTCGAGGACTCTCTTGAGTAAAACATTTACGAATTCAAGGATATACCTACTTCAAGTTCCTTCGATACTCAATGACTCTCGTCTCACCAAGGAATAACATTGATGTCCTCTCCAGTCGATCTTTCTGAGCAAATACCTGTTCCTTCACCTGAACGCCGCTCTTTTCTTGGCTTCTTATTGGCCTCCATTGGTGGCCTGGTAAGCGCGGCGCTGGCCGTGCCACTCGTCCGGTTTGCCGCCTTTCCTCTGCGCACCCAGACCGAGGACGCATCCTGGTCTGATGTAGGAAAAGTCGAAGAGTTCAATGGCTTGGCCGAACCCGCAGCCCGCGCAATTGACGTGACAAGGATCGAAGGCTGGCGCAGTTCAGTGGTTCAGAACGGAGTATACGTCGTGCCCCAGGGAAACGGACAACTGAAAGTGCTTTCTTCAGTGTGTCCGCACCTGGGCTGTGGGGTGCGCTGGATCGGGAAGAAGGATGAATTCATCTGTCCTTGTCATGGTGGCACCTTCACGAGCACAGGCGTGCGCGTTTCCGGGCCTCCGCTTCGTGCGATGGATGAATTGGAAAGCAAAGTTGAAAACGGCGTTCTCAAGGTCCGCTTTCAATACTTCCGCCAACTGGTCGCCACAAAGGAACCCCAAAGCTGAGTTTGGAGAGATCATGCCGGATACAAAAGTTCGCCAGGTAGATGGCTCAAAGGCCGTCTCCGCCTGCATGGAGTGGTTGGACGACCGTACAGGGATCCGGTCCCTGATGCATGAGGCGCTTCACGAACCGATTCCCGGAGGTGCGCGCTGGGCCTACATCTTCGGTTCGGGGCTTCTCTATCTTTTCCTGTCACAGGTGGTTACAGGAGTATTCCTGGCTCTGTACTATGTGCCGTCCTCCGATCACGCACATGTGACTGTCTCTTACATCTCCAAGGTAGTCAGCTCGGGGTTATTTCTACGGAGCATCCACGCATATGGCGCTACAGCTATTGTCATTCTGCTGTTTCTACATATTTCTCAAACACTTCTTTATGGCTCTTACAAAGGAAAGCGCGAGCTGCTTTGGCTTTCCGGTTGCTTTCTTCTTGCCTTGATGCTGGGCATGGCCTTTACCGGCTATCTGCTGCCCTGGGACGAGAAAGCATACTTCGCTTCTGCGGTCGGCACGAACATCCTCAGCGAAGTCCCGATTATCGGAGGAACTCTCCAGAAGCTGCTCCGCGGTGGTCCCCAAATGGGGACGCTGACGCTGTCGCGCTTCTTCGTGCTCCATGTTTTTGTCTTGCCCGGGCTGCTGATGGCCTTCATTACCGCACACCTCTTCCTGTTTCGCAAGGCAGGCGCTGCTGGTCCATTTACGGAGGACCCTGTCCAACCTGTGCTACCGACGCAAAGGTTTTATCCGCGGCAGGTAGTCATGGATATGGTCGCGAGCCTGTTGATTGTCGTAGCTCTGGGGCTGGTAGCATATTTCATTCCGTTCCATCTTGGTCCAGAAGCTAATACTTCGGATACCACCTACATACCCCGGCCCGATTGGTATTATCTGCCGATCTTTCAATGGTTGAAGGTGGTAAGCGGGAAGTGGTCGTTGTTTGGCGGCATCGTTCTGCCTGGTGTTCTGGCAGTGCTGTTTGCCGCAATCCCCTTTCTCGATCGTGGGCGCGAGCGCCGGCCGTGGAGGCGTCCCGTTGTTGTTGCCGGCTTCGCGATCTTCGTGGCTTGCTATGCGGGCCTTGGCGCGCTGAGTTATCACGACGACACAAGGGATCCGCTCGTTGCAGCGCAGCTCGCACGACAGAAAAAGGCCGAAATCGACTACATGCGTCAGCCGTTTCAACCGCTGTCCGAGCCCAGCCCCGCAGCACACGTATCTGCAGCGGCACCTGCAGCTCTCGACCCTCTTGCAACCAAGGGCGCCGCTATTTTTGCGGGCGGGCCCTGCGGCGGCTGTCATGGGGACAAGGGTGAGGGGTCCGAAGTGGCGCCGAAGCTTGTTGGTGTCGGCCAGAAGTATTCGGCTGGCAGCCTTGCCTACCTGTTGCATCACAGGACTCAGGGCATGATCCAGGGTGGGATGCCGCCGGTCGATCTGAATCAAGCAGATACAGATGCACTGGTGGCCTATCTACGCTCTCTGAAGTAACTGAGAGACTCTTTGAAGAACTTCGGCAACCCCAGTTTGTCGCCCCGGAGCGGGCTCCGGCGCCGGACAAGACGACCATCTGCAAGTTCCGTCGCCTTGTCGAGAAGTACCAGTCGGGCGAAGCGAGGCTGGATGCGGCGAACCATCACTTGGTCAGCCAGGCCATCCTCGTCACGACTGGCTCGATCCTCGACGCGACAGTTATCCACCCAGCCGACGAAGAACCAGTAGCAGGAAGACAAGCCAGAGACGCACCAGACGCGCCAGGGGCACTCAGTGGTACTTCGCTCTAAAGGCGCACATTCGTGTGGATAGCAGGGGGGCTCGTGCACTCGGTGTGCACCACGGCGGCCTCGGTAGCCGACAAGTGGAGGCTGGCTGACCTGTTGCAGGGCGAAGAGCGGAAGGTCTGGGGCGACGCCGTGTATCAGGGACACAACGAGACGATCCGAGAGGCCGTGCCGCACGCGCAGGATAGGAGCTGCAGCCGGACGACGTATCAGAACTACCTGGACGAGTTATAGCAGAAGAAGAAACGAGTGAAGTCGAAAGTAACAGTAAAACTGATGCATTCTCTTCGAGTCCCTGAGAGCATCTTTGGCTTCGATAAGGTGAGATACGGCGGTCTGGCGAAGAACCACAATCGGCTGTGTGCCTGCGTCGCGCTGGGACACCGCTAGTGCACCGCAAACAGCTGGCCCTCGGTGTGGCGTTGTGTGCGTTCCTGAAAGCGTACAAATGGCCGGCAGAAAGAATCCCGCCGGCCGCCGCAATCGCCAAAATACATTTAGTTATCGACTACATGAACCACAAATAACATAGACCCATGACCTGATCCGCAAAACCGTCCACATCTTCCTTTAAAGTCGCCGACTGTCTGCGGAGTCAGAGTTACTTCAGTGACATGGCCCTTAGTCATTGCGCCGTTGATATTCAGCTCCTTGATTAGAAGACTGTGCGGCACGTCGTCGGAAGTGAGAGCGAGGGAGACCGTCTCTCCCTTTTTCACCGTAATCTCAGCGGGTGTAAAGGAGAAACGATGCGCGTGAATGTCGATGCGGCGAGGAGTTGACTGAGCGAAGCTCCCGCTTCCATAGACGATGGTCAATAACAGACATACTACCCAGAAACGATATCTCATTACGCTATGTCCTTTTCAGATGGGGCTTATTTTCTGCAGGGCTTAACAGCTGCGCTGCAAATCTTGGCGCATCGCAGCAACCACTCCTACGGAGCCAGATACCGGAGCAATGCCTCTTGGTCCTGCCGGGAAAGCTTTGCACGAACCCGCATGTGCATTACGACCGTTCCGGTAATCCGCGGCGAAATCGTCATCGGTGGTTTGTGGCAGCGCGAGCAGTTTTGCTGGAACACTTCTTCCCCGCTCTTCTGCCCCGTGTTGCGCACCGCTGGGGCAGGTGGAGTCGACCGGGTGTCTGTCTGCGCGTGCGCGATCAGTTCTGCTCCGCCAATCCACCCGCTGGCGGCGATAGCCATAATGAGCAACCCTGTAAGTAAGGGCAACTTGCGATTATCCATTGTTATTTCTCCCCCGGCCAAAGCGGCCACAGAAATCGATAGGTAAACCCGACATTCCACAGGTTGGTATCTTTAGAAGCAGTGTAAGTCCGCTCGTAGCTTGAAACAAGTCGCAAGTTATCGCGGAGATAATAGTTAAGAGCGACACCCGGGCGTTCCGTCTGCACTCCCGGTACGCCATTACCGCCTCCGTTATCCGGAAAAGACTGCTGCATGCGGCCGGCGACCTGTAGGTTCTTAAAAAACGAGTTGGCGACCGGTATCTGAGAGAGCATATACGCTGCCTGGATCCAATAACCCTTGCCATAGTAACTATGGTCATATTCCGCTTTGACATCCAGCGGTATCTGCGGTGGCTGCCATGATGTATAAATGGCTTCGTTGTTGACATTCCTGGGATTGTCCAGGAAGCGCTGGTAGGATGTTCCTACTTCGATATGCCGGGATGGAAAGTAAATACTTGTGTCAAAGCCGGTAGTGCGCGCAGCGGGAAATTGAGAGACGTTGCTGTGAGCGGAGTAATACGCAGCATATTGCACGCTGAAGTCATCTGTTTGCGTCACTACCCCTCGCACCTCTCCGCCCACACCAAATCCGGATGTTTGAGTGCCTATTCCATACGTAAGCGGCGTGTCTTGAAAGGTGGCAATCCATATAGGTACAAGCCGTTCGTCGTAAAGTCCAAAAGGCGTGATGAACTTGCCTCCGACGACTATCGCGTGTGTATCCGCCAGCCAGTCTAATTGTGCGTAGTCCAGGTCAGAAAAAACCTGCCCGGTAAAGGCTCCATTGCCATTTCGACGGGCAAATGCCCCGACAAAATCCCCACGCGCTTCGCCAAGTATGTGGCTGCCCAACGGAAGAAGGAGAACGGGCTGTATGGCGGGCTCCAGGGTTGACGTGCCCCCATTCACGTTATCGACATAGCCGAGGCCTACCGAAAGAGCGGGGATATAGCCGGCGTGAGTCGAGTCGGAATCCGTGTTCTGGGCGAGAGGCGCTATCGTGCAGAAGAGCAGACAGCATGAGAGTAACCATATCTTCATATCGCGATCGCTTCTTTGTCCTGTAGAGAGAATCACTGTTATCAGAAGTTTCGCTGGGTCCGGCGCGCGGATCAAACAGAAACTGCCGGCAGTGTCGTTAGTCAGAGTGTAGGAAAAGCCTGTCTGTCACTTGCATGGACGATGTCATTACTTTGTCACAGAGTGCTGATACGTGTGCTGCCAGGATGTCTGTGGTTTATAAAGAGGCAAGACGCGCAAGGAAAACTAAGCGTCACGTAGCTGGCTAACAATGCAAAAGGTAGTTGATGACGACACAATGGGTTACTTTGAAGACTCTGACATTTTGTGTGACATTGGGCGCGGCGCGATGAGCGAAGTGTATGTCACGAGGAAGAATCGCGCATATAGCTGCCGCCTCATTGGGCAGGTTGCGATTGCTGCGATGCTCCTGTTCACAAGCGCCTTTGTGTCTGCCCAGCAGACTGGGTCCTTTCCACAACTTCCTGGAGGGGGTGACTTCCAGGGGCAGGCTAACTGTGGCGACCCATATTCTTCATGTACAAGTGGTGCGGACAGGTCGGGAGGAGCAAATACAAACACAGACCAATACGGGAACAGTTACATGTGGCCTTACGATTCGTCGCAGCCATACCAGGGTCAGGGTATGGATGCGGAGAACCCCGACTTTGGCACGCGGCGACCTTTTCAGTCGACTGTACCGTATCCAATTACGGGTCCAGGTCCAGACCGCTTGACTGACCCGCGAGCCATGGAATCAAAGCGAAAAGAGGAACCGCCGACTGAGTTCCAGTTATTCGTAGCGGGCGCCATCGGCAAGGTGCTTCCGAACTTCGGCAGCCAGTTGTTTCTGACTGTGCCTTCGACGTTTGCGCCCTTGAATAAGGGCCCTGTGCCTCCGGATTACGTAGTTGGCCCCGGAGATGAGCTATTGCTGAGAGCTTGGGGGAGTCTGTCGTTTAATGTGCGAGAGAGGATTGACCGAGACGGGAATATCTATCTGCCTCACTTTGGCGAGCTGCGAGTTGCGGGTCTGAAGTCTTCTGAGCTCAATTCTGTTCTAACCGAGCGGATTGGCCAGGAATTCCGGAAGTTCGAGTTATCTGTATCGCTCGGGGATCTGCGTTCTATTCAAGTGCTGGTGGTCGGGCGGGCGCGACGGCCGGGATCCTATACTATCGGCTCGATGAGCACCTTGGTAGACGTGCTGTTCGCTTCAGGCGGCCCTTCGTCCACAGGATCGATGCGAAAAATTGAACTTCGACGGAACGGCAAGACTATAACCACGGTCGATCTTTATCAGGTCCTGGCTGAAGGCGATGGGTCGAAGGACGCCCATCTGTTGTCCGGTGACGTCATCTACATCCCGTCTGCGGGACCAAGGGTTGCGATTGCCGGCAGCGTGAATCAACCGGCGATTTACGAACTGCTCGACGGCGATACCGTAGGAACAGCAGTAAACCTTGCCGGTGGGGTATCGTCGATCGCTGCTCTTGAGCGCGCCGAGCTGGAGCGTGTGAGTCCGGATGGAGGGCGCCACATGGCTGAGATTAAGCTCGACCAGGCAGGGATGCGGGCTCTGCTGATAAATGGCGATATTCTTAACATTTCCCAGATAGTTCCGAAGTTCGACAATGCGGTGATCCTGCGAGGAAATGTGGCTAATCCGGGACGCTATGCGTGGCATGCTGGTATGCGCATCCGCGACCTTATCCCCGATAAAGAGAGTCTGGTGACGCGCGCGGCGTTGACAGGACACAACGCTTTGGCCCTGACTGAGAGCGAAAGGGACACGGCCCAACGTGTCCGTAAAGCATCTCTTGCGATCCCAGATACGCGGGGAGGATCCCAGGCCGCCGGCCCTCCAGGATCACAGCCGACGGGCAATTCTTCCGTTCAGGTGACGACGGGCGACACCTCAGTGCAGGTAAATAACGATCATGGTACGACAAGTTCGACGAATGCCAACACTCTGCCCGACGACCTTAGCACCGGGCAGGAGGACAAGAACGATAACCCGACCGAAACCCCCAACTCGGGAAGTTCGACCGGCAGGAGCATCGCACTCGATACCGGAGGCCCCTCCGACGAGTTTACGCAGAAGAACCAGGTGAGGTTGACGGCTCCTGAGATTAACTGGGACTATGCGGTGATTGAGCGCACCAATCCTGACGACCTGACTACAGTCCTGAAGCCATTCCACCTGGGCCGGGTTATCCTGGGGCACGATGACACGGAGAACTTCGAACTGCAGCCGGGTGATGTAGTTACTATCTTCTCGCAAGCAGATCTTCGCGTGCCTCAGAACCGGCAGACAAAGTTAGTCCGGCTGGAGGGTGAGTTCGGGGCCGCCGGGGTCTACAGTGTGAAGCCGGGCGAGACGCTCCGCGACCTTGTGATTCGCGCAGGGGGACTTACCCCAAATGCCTACCTCTACGGCTCGTCATTCACACGGCGTTCCACCAAGTTGCAGCAACAGGCGAGGCTCGATGAATACACATTCGATCTGGAGAGTGAGATCGAACGCGAATCAGGCAACAGGTCGACTTCCGTCGTCAATCCTCAGGAAGCATTGGTTGTGGCGGGAAGCCTGCAAAGCCAGCGTGCCCTCGTGGCGAAACTGCGTACGATCCGCGCCTCGGGCCGCATCGTACTGAATATGCATCCCACGAGCACTGACGTGAGCAGCATACCAGACCTGCCCCTTCAGGATGGAGACACTTTCCTTGTGCCCAGCAGGCCGGCAAGCGTGTCCGTTGTCGGCGCGGTGTATGACCAGAGTTCCTTTCTCTTTCAGGATAGCGCCAATGTTAATCACTACCTGGAGCTTTCCGGCGGTGTGTCGAAGAGCGGGGACTGGAAACATTCGTTTGTGCTTCGGGCAGATGGGTCAGTCGTCAGCCAGAGTTCATCGCTGGCTCATGCGAGTCACGGGCTGGAGCATTTTGAATTGAATCCTGGCGATACGGTCTTTGTTCCAGAAGTGCTCAACAAGACGACCTTCGTTCGCGGCCTTACAGACTGGTCTTCAATCCTCGCCCAGTTCGGCCTTGGCGCTGCCGCTGTCAACGTTCTTCGGTAGGAGGAAACCATGCGAAACCTGGAGAGGTTGCAGTTGTGATCCCAGATCAAGAGAACGAAGAGCGGAGAGATCAGGATGATCAGAGTTCGACCGAGTCGGCTCTGCTCAGGAACCTGGTCACTCTCGCTGCGCAGCGACGGCTCATTGCCGGAGGAATGCTTGCGGCCGCGCTGCTCACAGCCATCGTCGTACTTGTCATGCCCGTAACATATACAGCAACGACGGTAATTCTGACGCCGCAGAATTCGTCTGGTTCGATTCTCTCTCTGCTCGGCCAGGTCGGCGGCGGACTTGGATCGCTAGCCTCGTCGTTCGACACCGATGGTCTGATCAAGAGTCCTTCCGACACGTATACCAGCGTTCTGAGCAGCCAAACGGTCGCTGATAAGCTAATTCAACGCTTCCAGCTACAGCATGTGTACAGAAAGAGAACGATGGTAGACACGCGCAAAGCTCTAGCACGGCATACGCACATCGAGTCGACTCGCGGATCGGCAATCCATATCTCCGTTGACGACAAGGACGTGCAGCGGGCGACCGCCATCGCGAATGCCTATGTCGAGGAGCTGTACCGCGTAAATCAGCGCCTTGCTCTCACTGGCAGCTCGCAGCGCAGGCTTTTTCTTGAACAACAACTCGACGCGGAGCGCGACGCTTTGGCGCACGCTGAGCTCGCATTCAAGGAGATTCAGCAGAAGACCGGCGTGATCCAATTAGTTGGCCAGGCGGAGATCACTCTGCGCTCAATCGCCCAGTTGCGCGCGGCCATTGCGGCAAAAGAAGTACAGGTCGAGGTCTTCCGAGGCAGTGTAACCGATCAGAATAGCGACCTTGTGCGGCTGGAAAGCGGAATTGCCGCATTGCGTGAGCAATTGCGAAAAGCGGAAAGCGACAGTGCGCAGAGCGGCGATGATTACTTTATTCCCGCGGGGAAGATCCCCTCGGCCGGTCTTGAATACCTTCGGCGGACACGCGATCTGCGGTATCACGAAGCGCTCTTCGAACTGCTCGCCAAACAGTATGAAACCGCGCGAATCGACGAGGCCAAAGCTCCGCCGCTCGTTCAGGTCATCGACAAGGCGATTGCGCCCGATAAGCGCTCCTGGCCTCCGCGAACCCTGCTCGTGATCCTGGCGGCGCTTACTTCGGGCATCCTGCTGTCGGGCGGTGTGCTGGTCAAAGAGCGTTGGGGGAACATTGCCAGAGAGCCGGAAAATATCCGCCATGTGAACGCACTGAAGGAAATGCTTCGTCCGAGATCGGGGCTGGAGGCAAAGTAACCAGCATGGTATTCAACTGGCCTCCGCTGCCGGTCCGGCGTCGCTTCGGGCTATGATGACTCGATATCGATGAATGAAGGTCAGACCAGACCCGGTCAGGGCAGCCGGCCGCTTGCTGGGCGGTTGCGCTCCCACGTCCTGGCCATCGCAGCCGGCGAGGGCCTCGCGCGATTGTGCAATCTGCTGCTCGTGGTTTTTCTCAGCCGGACCTTTGGCGTGCGGGCAGCAGGCGCATACGCCGTGGCGCAGGCGCTCGCTCTCTACCAGATGAACGGAACAGATTTCGGATTGCGGCAGACGGGTGCGCGCCTGATTGCAAGGAATCCGGGAAACTTCAGGCAGGTCGTCCGTTTCATTCAACGACGGCGTATTCTGCTCGCGCTCGTGGTGATTACGATCGGCTACTGGTACGGGAGAGCCGGACCGGTCCCTGCGGATGCGCGGCCGCTCGTGAGTCTCTGCGCGTTAGCGTTGTTCGGGTATGGCCTCTCGGTGGATTGGCTGGCGTGGGGGATGCAGCGGTTTGTACTGATGTCCGGCTGGCGCGCGCTGGTATCGGTCATCGCTGTCACAGTCACGATTGTGGGCGTCGTCGCGTTTCACCTGGGCCTGCTAATCGTTCCGCTTGGGATCGCTCTGGGTTATCTTCTCGCAGGCTTCTGGCTCTGGGTATTCTGGGCGAGAAAAGTTGTGGCCGTCGAGTCTGAACAATCCAGAGCGACGCCCCTGCTGGAGCTTCCCGACTGGAAGTCGACAGCTATGCTTGGTGTTGCCCTGCTGATGTATCAAGCCTTCTATTCGATCGACACCGTCATGCTCGCCGGCATGACAGACAGCGCCCAGACAGGCTTGTACAGCGCGGCATATCGGGTTCTGCTATTGGTCCTTGCCATTTATTACTTCATCATGCAGGCAATTTATCCGCGACTGGCGGCGATTCCCCAGGGGCAACAGCGAATTCACATGCTCAAGCGACCGCTGTTTCTCGCCCTGGCAGCGGGGACAGGAACAGCCATCATCATGGCAGTCGTGCGGAAGCCACTGATCGAATTACTCTTCGGCGATGCCTTCAAGGCCTCGGTCGGGCTGGCCGGGCCGCTGTTATTTGCGATTCCTCTGGATTTCGTCGCGTCGGTCCTGCTTACCGTTTTGGTGGCATGGGACCATCCGCGACGCGTGATTGCAGCCACGGGAACCGCCGTAGCAACGAATGTGCTGCTCAATGTATTTCTCATTCCGCGTTACGGAGCTTCGGGCGCCGCATATGCAACGCCCCTTTCCTACATTCCGTTTCTTTTAACGCTGATTTGGCAGATATATAACGTATCAAAAGACCACGCCTCAAGAGAGCACACGCAATCCGACGATGCGGTGAGCGCGATTGCGCCTACGCTGATCTCGTAGCGGTGCAGGAATGCAAAGGGCTACATCTGAGGCTCGGGGAATTCTGCGTTGCCGGGAGTATTTGGCGGCGCAGCAGGTCTGACTCTTCGAGGCCGTGATCTTCGAGCGACACTTCGTTTGCCAAAGATGGCGAAGGCTGCTGGGACACCTATCCCCATCACGAACCAGACGATGAAGATCCCCTCTTGAAAGAGATCCAGACGCCACAACTCGGCGGAGCCGTAAAGGATGGCTCCGGATGGGAGGAGAAAACTTGTTCTGCCGAAAGAAGTGAGCCACGAAAACATGAATCCCATGAAGCAAGAAACAACGCCGATATAAAGCCAGGAGACGTATCCCATTTGTTCGTGAAGCTGAACGAATGCGGAATTGGTTGTGAGTGCCTCCTCGATGTCGATGTATTCGCGGTAAAGATCGGTCCCTCCGGCGGCGATCTCATCTGTTCTCCTGGCGGCTCCGAGCGAAACATGGAACGGAGCTCCCAGGTAGGTGACAATCTCGGAAATGCTCGCCTCGGTGAATGAAAGATTCAAATTCGCATAGAACCGGCTGTTTCTCGACGAATTCAAGACAGAGAGCACGGCGAAGAGGATTCCTGCAGCGACGGCAAGTTTGATCACACTGATCTTGATGCTTCGCTTTTCATATGTAATCAGAAAAGCGGAAATGACCAGGGTTGCAATCAATATCAGGCGCGAGGATATGAGGGTGGTCATCGCCAGAAGGACAATATTGGCGATGTTCAGGAACGACAGCTTTCTGAATTTGACAATTCGATAGATGGCAAGAGAAGCGGAATAAAGAACCAGGTAGCGCAGAGAGAGAAGTCCGGCGCTGTAGTCCTGATAGAGGGTGATCTTAAGGCGATTCGCCTGTCCGACGTAGATATACACAAGTGCCTGAAGCAGGGGGAGAGTGCTGAAGATCCTGAATAAGGTAGAGACAGTGCCGACAGCGGCCAGGATCGTGAACGTGCGGTACACGCCGATTGAGTCGAGCGACGGAAGATTGACTCTCCTGTGCGGCGGACCGGCGAAAGATGCGCGCAGTTTCTGTCCGAGGCTGAGGCTTGTGAATATCAGCAAATACCAGGAGAAAAGAATGAACCACTCGAGCGGACCAGGATGCTCGGGGGCGGTGAATCCTTTCCGCAGCACGCCGAAGTCTGGACACAGCCATGCGCAGAAGCTGAGGATCACGGCAAGGAGCATAATGTGGGATGGCCGCTTGATTCCCGCGATATTTATCTTCAATCTCATTACGGGAAAACCTGGGCATTCCGACTGATGATCGACGAAACGACGGAAGCATAAGACGTGGCAGCGCGACTTATCGAATATCGTGCAGCGCGCTCAAGACCCCCCACGGCGAGCCGTTGTTGCAATTTGTCCGAGCAGAGCAGTTGCTCGATGGCAGAGGCCACCGAGTCGGCTGATCCCGGCGCGAAGTAGATTGCATCATCACCGGCGATTTCGGGCAGGGACGCGGTGCGGGAACAGGCTACCGGTGTTCCACATGCCATGGACTCGATCACAGGCAGGCCGAAGCCTTCTTCAAAAGACGGAACCACGGTCATGATCGCGGCCGAGTAGAGGGATGCAAGGGAGCGATCAGTAACCGCGTCCAGACAACGCACGCCCGGTGAAGCCATGAGAGACAGGAGCGTCGCATCCGTCGATGACGGTGGCGAGTTCTGAGGCAGCACCAGGACAAGCGCAGGGATATCGCGAAACTTTGCCGATAGCCGCTGATAGGCGGCGAGCAGTGTGATCAGATTCTTGTGCGGCGCCGTGGAGCCGACGAACAGGATGTATGGTTTGGAGACTCCATAAGATGTCTGCACCTGCGCCGCAGCTTCGCTTTTGTCCTGCGGACGAAATACATCGTTCACTGCACAGGGAATGACGGAGATCTTTTCCGGATCTGCCCGGAGCCGTTCGATCAGCATCTGGCGAGTGTAATGGGAGGGCGTGACGATGCGGGCTGCCCTTGTGCAGGCGATGCGCAACATGGGCTCCGCGTATGCTCGCACGCGCAATCTGCTTCGATAACCTGTAAAGAGTATGTGCGTGAGGTCGTGGATAGTGACAACCAGCGGCCCTGTCCGAAAGACCGGAACATTGTAGTGCGGGGCGCAAAATACCGATGCACCGGGAGCAACGAGAGGCAGGCGCGCCTGTTCCATCACGGAATAGATTCCGCACTTCATCTCGATCACCCGGTCGCAATACGAAGCAACAGCTCCGACTTGTCCCGGCATGGTGATGCAGGTGAGCAGCGAATCCGGAAGCTTCTGCTTCAGATCCTGCAGCAATGTGAGGATGTACCTGCCGATTCCCGTCCGCAGCCATCGCGCGTCGATGACGACCTCGTGCGGAAGGCTCACCGGCACACCTCGAGATCGTGTGCGGACGAGGGAAGCCCCAGTGCAGTATTCACCAGATTCTGAAAGCCGTGGCGAAAAGTCTCGACGCTGAAACGGTTAGCACGTTCGCGGATGTTGTGCGGTTGGAAACAGTATTCACTGGCCTCGAAGCGCAATATGGCTTCGGCGATAGCCCTGGTGGTCTGTGCATAGAACAAAACGCCGGTGTCCTGCGAACAGGGTGCAGTGCTGTCCATATTACTGATCGTCTCCAGCGCTCCCCCTTTTCCGAAAGCAATCACCGGACGACCGCAGGACTGAGCCTCAACCACAGCCATGCCAAAGTCCTCCTCGGCTGCAAAGAGAAACGCCCTGCAATGCGCGTACTCCTCCCACAGAGTCGCTTCATCCACGTTGCCGAGGAACTTAATAGTTTTTCCGGCCTGGGAACGCAGACGAGCTTCCTCCGGACCCGTGCCGATGATCCTCAACTCGCGCCCGAGCACATTGCAGGCCTGAATGAGAAGATCGGTCCGCTTGTATGAGACCAGGCGTCCTACTGTTAGATAAGCATCGCCCGGAGAGTTGGTGATGTACCCGGACGCCGTGTCCACCGGCGGGTAGATCACGACGCTTTCCCGTCCATAATACTGACGAATGCGCGATGCGACGTAGCAAGAGTTCGCGACAAAGTGCGTCACTCGCTGTGCCGCTCGTTGGTCCCACGATCTGACGTAGTGCGCTGAAAGGCTGAAAACGGTTCTTGACGTATGGCCCATGCTCTTGCGGTATTCGTGAAACTGGTCCCACAAATACCGCATGGGTGAATGGCAGTAGCAGATGTGAACCGCCGATGGCGAAACGATGGTTCCTTTCATTGGGCCGCTGTCGGAAGTCAGGACCAGATCGTACCCGCTCAGGTCGATCTGCTCGACAGCCATCGGGTACAGGGGCAGGAGTTGCCGATAAATAGAGCTCGCAAAAGGAACTCGATCCAAAAATGAAGTCTGTAGCAGACGATGGCGAAGACTCTGCGGCACCCATTCGGGATTGGCGACCAGTGCAAATAGATCCGCCGCAGGATACATCTGCGCCAGTACTTCGGCGACGCGTTCACCGCCTCCCTGAGCGACGAACCAGTGATGGACTATCGCAACTCGCACTCTATTCAGAGACTCCCGACTATCCGCTACTGTAGTCGGGGCGCGCTGTCGGGGTTGTCCGGCGGGAGTCGGGGGATTGTCATGGTTTTGTAAATGGATCTCTTGAGTTGGATAATGGACAATCGGAAGCGGACGATCCTCGTTATACCGGGCTGGACGAGAGCGGGCTCGATATAGCCTGCTCAGTGTTGAGCAGCGAACCGAGAACCGCGCGCGGGAGGGACAGGACGAATGTCGTATGTCCCGCGTGCGAATCCTCAAGATAGACTCTCCCGCCATGTTCTTGCGCAATTCGATTGGCGATCGTCAGCCCCAATCCAATGCCTCGCCTCTTGCCGTCACTCACGAATGGATCAAATAGAGTCTCGCGGATGGCCTGCGGTACTCCTGGACCACTATCTGTAATGCGCAGCTCGATCATTTGCGGAGTCTCTGCCAAACTGACCTTGACCACAACCAGCTTAACTCCACTCCGAGCGGCCTGAGCGGCGTTGATGAGGAGATTGAATACTGCCCGTTCGATCATTCTCGCGTCCATCCACGCCTCTGCCTGCGGAAGATGTTCAACTTGAATCGTTACGGAGTGCGCTTCAGGATGGATCTTGATCAGCGCAACGGCACGCTCTACCAGAGCGCTAAACGACTCATACGTCGGTTGCAGAGATTTCCCGGTCCGGCTGAAAACGAGCAGAGACTCGAGCACGTCCGTCATTCCCTGCACCGCAAGCTGCACATCCCCCATCAGCTCATCGCGCTCTTCCGAAGGCGTAGCAGGGTTGCTGAGAAACTCAGCGTTCGCATAGATTGCCGAGAGGTAATGCCGCAGATCGTGAGAGATGGAACCAGCCATGCGCCCGATAACGGCCATCCTCGCGGACTCAATGAGCTCCTGCTGCGATTGGCGCAATTGATTGCGCATGGTGTCAAACGCCAGGCTCAGCTCTCTGAGCTCCTTTGCGCCTCCGCCCGTCAACTGATAGTCGAAATTGCCCGAACCGAGCGCGCGCGCTCCGGCCAGCAACGCATCGAGAGGGCGCGTGATGGTTCCTGAAATATAGAGCGCCAGCAGCGTGCCGACAATCAGTACCAGCAAGCCCTGCACAAGAAGCAACCGGTTCAGCCGCATCGCAAAGATACTGGCCTGGTCGTAGGACTTAAGCACCAACAGCCGAACGGGAACCTCTGAGAACGTTGGGATCGCCAAGGAAGTCGCCAAATAGTGTTCCTTGCCGAGCCACAGGTCCTGTTCTATCGCCTGTGATGCAATCGTACCTCGCTGCCTTTGCAGATCGAGATCATGCTGAGCGTCGAGTGTGCTGGAGACAATCTTGTCAGCGGCAAGGAAAATCACATCGGCTGCCGCGGCCTCTCTCACCTGCCGGCTGACCCGGTCGTCAATGGAATACCCGGCAATCACAAATCCCAAGGGTGTGCCAGTCACCTCGGGACCAAAGAACAAGGGTCGGAAAGACACCTGATAGAGCCGGTTATTGCTTAACAGGTACCGCTGGTCAGAGTGTGAATCCAGCAAACGTTTCAGCTGCAGCTCGATATCCTGGCGATCAGGCAAACCGGCACTATCGTATACGGCCGCGACCGTTCCCGATGTGTTCACCAGGGCAAACAGGTCGCTGCCGCTCACCTTCCAGAATTCGACTCCTCCATCCCGAATGGTATTCAGGTCGTGGGTGGTCATCAGTGCTTTCAGGCTCGGGAGATCAGCCAGCAGGGCGACCTCCCTGTCGAGCAGCTGTTGCCTTTGCCTTTGCAGGTTCCGAAAAGTCACAGTTGAGTGAATGAGGTCGGCTGCAAGGTTACTGCGGATCTGTTTCTGCAGGCTGCTGCGGATCACAACCAGACTCATGACTGTCAGACCGCAGGCAAGCGAAAGGAGAGAGAGCAGGAGAATCGTTCGCATTCGCATGATATTTCTCTCTCACGCGCCCGATATGACGCCGCTCATTGAGCCAGGCCGACGAATTTGTAGCCCATTCCGTGCATAGTTCGAATATATTTCGGATTGGAGGGATCGGCCTCCAGCTTCTGCCGCAGTTTGAGAATTTGATTGTCAACCGTGCGGGTCGAGGGATAACAACTGTATCCCCAAACATGGTTCAGAAGTTCCTCACGGGACAATACGCGCTCAGCATTTTCCAGCATGAATTTGAGCAACCTGAATTCGTGTGCCGTGAGAGTAACCAGTTCTCCATCGCGTTTCGCTTCCATTTTGAGAAAATCCACAGTGACCGCGCCAAAAGAGTAGGCCTTAACCGGTCGTGGTCCCGTGAGACGACGAATCGCTGCCTGTACTCGGGCCAGCAACTCCCTCGGACTGAAGGGTTTGGTGACGTAGTCATCGGCTCCCAATTCCAGCAGTAACACTTTATCGCTGACCTCGGAGACCGCACTTAGAACAATCACCGGAACGTTCGGAAATGTGCGCTTGAGGCTCTTGCAAAGATCTTTTCCCGATGCGCCAGGCAACATCAGGTCCAGGATGACGACCTCAGGCGCAGGCCCTTTCATCGCTTCCTGCGCTTCCTTGCCGTCATGTGCTGCCCGTACCTGAAAACCGTCTGTTATGAAAAGACGGTGCAGCACCTTTTGGATTCCGGGATCGTCTTCAATCACAAGTATCATTTTGGGACCGTCCAGCGCCGGCGAAAGCGAAATACTATCATTATGACCATCTTATTTTCCTCTCAGAGGACCTTGACCCTTCAAAATCAGCTCTCAAATGACAATTCAGTGACAATCCTCTCGCAATTTCATGACCTCATTAGAGAAACAGTCATTCCGGACTGCGATAGCAGTAAAGTCGGAGGAAGACTCCTGCCTGCAATCCGGACGGTCTTTGGCCTCCGCCAGCGCGAGCTTTCGTCCGCCGATGCTTGGTGTTCGCTCCAAGGTCAGGCAGGTTTGCCGCAGCAACTTCCGGACAGGAGCACGGATAAGCTGCTCGACTCCATCGACAAAAATGGATTCCATGCCTTCCTTGAGTATTGTCGGAATGCGCCCGGCAAGTGAGGCCGAGAGCAACACAATCCTACCCGCCTCCATTACCAGCTCAATGTCACGCCAGGACATCTGAACCAGGGCCTCGGACGGCGTAAGATACCTGTCCCGAGCAATGATGAGATCGGCCTTGGAGCCCACCTTCAGATTCCCCTCGCCGTTTCGCAGTCGCAAAAGTCGAGCCGCTCGTGCGGTAACAAGATCGTAAACGAATGGTGCGGGTACTCTGAGTTCCTCGTGCACGAAGCGGATCTCGTCGAGAAGATCGCCCGTCGCCGTCAGAGGAGAATCCGTCCCCAGTGCAACATTGGGCAGATTCAGGACTTGCTCGGCCGTCAGAGTCCTTCCGAGCGTATAGAGATTCGACGATGGGCACCAGACAATCCCTGTTCCACTCTTCGCCACGCTATCCCACTGCTGCGGCGTCAAACCGACACAGTGGACAAGCACCAGGTGCTCGTTCACTGGCACGAGATGTTCAAGCACATCAAATTCCCGCTGTGAGGCCTGGTCCGTTCCTTCAGCCAGATGAAGAATGAATGGCCATTCCGGCGGGGTCTGGACGAAACGCTCGGTTACTTTGTGGATTGCCGCGAGCGAATGTGCCCAGCCGTACTCATCAGTCACATGCACTGGAAAGCCCGCTTGGAAAACATGCTCTATGTATGGATTGTGATGAGACACGGTGGTGACGCCACTAAGAAGATTGCGGATGCCTCCACACCACAGGCGCGTTTCCAGCGGTACGCGTGAGCATTCCTCGATCCGCGACTCTTCCGAACGGTGTATATCGGCAGCCCATTCGCGCCAGTTCGGATAAGGTCCTTGACCCAGTCGTGGAAAGAGAGAGAAGTCCAGATGATCGTGAGTATTGATCAATCCCGGGAACACCATAAAACCCGACAGATCGACGCTCGCTCCATTTCCCGCAGGTCGCCGCACTTCTCCGACTCCGTTCATGGATACATTCTCGATCCGCGAATCTCGAACGGAGAGCGTGCGATACTTGGCGCTGTATGCGGATCGCGCAACACGCGCGCCCTCAAATGTGATCTGTCCAGTCGCTGCTGGCGCCAATGAGGATTGGAGTAGTGTGGGAGTCTCCAAGGTCAGCTCTCCCTAAGCGAGAACTTTGCCCAGTAGATGACGGGAAGAGACTCTACCCTGTGAAAATGGTCGAGCATCTTGTTCTGGCGAAAGATCACCGCCTCTTCATCGCCGAAGCAGGGTTCATCCAAAGCTTCAAGCGTGCATCCGGCGACACTCATCGTGTGGATGAGTTCAGGCAACGTGTAGCCAAACGTCGCGATTTCGAACAGGCTTCCTGCCGCGCTGAAGGTACGACGCCATCCGTAAGAAGGTGTGTTCGGGTGCAGATCAGAAACGATGATTGTGCCACCGGGTCGGAGAATGCGTGCAGCCTCCTGTGCAAATTTTCGGAGGTCTTGTACGTAAGACAAGAGAAAGGAAATCAGGATGCAATCGGCAGCACGGTCGGGGAGGGGCGTCGCCGTGGAGTCGGAGTGAACCAGAGAGGTCGACGGTAGACATTTCCTTTCGGCCTCGCCAAGCATGGCATCGGAGATATCAACTCCAGTCAACGACTTCAAACCCGCCGCCTCAAGCCTCCGTAACCAACGGCCTGTGCCGCATCCCAACTCGACCACGTCCTTAGCGGAAAAGCTGTTCATCATCGGCGCTAACAACCTCTCTTCCAGCGCCAGGATTGGATTTGGTGTTTCGTCATAAGTAGGCGCCCAACACGCGTAAGCCTGCTGTGCATCGAGTCTCACGGCACTCTGTGGATCGGGTCCGCTCATATACTCTCGACTTTCGGTCTGCGAAGGCGAATCCAGTCCTGAGCCAGGCGGAGTTCTGCGGGCGCCGTATAGATGCCGGTGAAGTATCGCCACGAGCTTAAAGTTTTCAGCAGTCTGCGGCTCCATTGGCTGGCCTGAATGTCCTGCACGGTTGGCCATCGGCTGCCGACGACCGTTTCGAAGTTGTCTATGAGGGACTTGGTCTTCGGCTTAAGCCACGGCATGGACGGATTAACGCGGATGGTGAAGTTGTACCAACGCGGTGTTGCCCATTCTTCAAGAGTCGCGGGAAAAGCGACTTTGTCATCGATGCCGCCGTACATCTTTCCGTGATTTGGTACCGGCGTGTAGTGCTGCACGATGATCTCGGAGGTGGGATTGAGACGCTTGATTTTGCGAACGAATGCGATCGTCTGGCGGGTGTCTTCCTCCGGATCGCGCGGGTTGCCGACCACGAATGAGAACTCCGGAATGATGTTGAGCCGCCTCAGACGTCTGGCTACCTCCAGGGTCTGCTCAGTCGTGATGCCCTTCTTCATCTCCTTGAGTACCCGGTCGGAGCCGGACTCGGCGCCGAAGAAGATCATGGTGCAGCCTGCCTTGCGAATCCATTCGAGCGTCTCGTCGGAATAACGGCAGATGGTATCGATCCTTCCTTCGCACCACCAGTGCAGGCCCAGTGGCGCAAGCCGTTCCATCAGTTCGCGCGTATGATCCTCACGCATGAAAAAATTCATGTCGTAGAATTGAACGCCGTCCATTCCGTAGTCCTTTACCAGGTGGCGCATTATCGCCTCCGTGCGCTCAGGCGCCTCCATCTTCTGCTGACTCCCGTAAGCCTCATGCACCGCGCAGAAGCTGCATTGGAAGGGGCAGCCGATGCTGGCCTGGTGCGCCCCCGTCCGTTTTCCGAAATACGATGGCCGCAGGTAGCTATGGACAGGCAGCCGCTCGAATGGACTCCAGGGAAACGCATCCGGGCTCTGCATTGGCCGCTCGGGATTGTGAACGCGCATGCCAAAGATGTCTTTGTAGGAAAGGCCGGCAATCGCATTAAAGTCGCGCTTCCCGCGCAGGGCATCGATCAGCTCCAGGAGCGTGCTTTCTCCCTGGCCGCGCACGGCGTAGTCCACGTACCTAGCGTTCAACGTGGCGTCTCCGTAAACCGAAGGGAAATACCCACCCCACACGATGGGTACCTTGGGATAGCGCGCGCGAATGGCCCTGCAGGACTTCATCGCGGAGATCATCTGCGGGCCGGGCATCACGCTTACGCCCAGGAGCTCAACATGATGGGTCTCGATCAGACGCCCAATCGTGGCATCCGGATCAGGATCGAGATTGCCGTCGACGATCTCGTATTCTTCGCGACCTTCGAGCACGGCGGCGAGCGCCATGACCGAAAGGGGAAGCCGCCGGTTTTTGGGCTTAGTGAGCTTGGGATAGTAAAGCAGAATCACACTGACTCCGTCTGGCCTTCGTAGAGATAGAACTGCGAAGGCTCACGTCGACGCTTCAACCTGGCAACCCACGGACGCAGCCACCAGCGCGTTCCATACCACGCGAGGTATCGGTTCCAGCGGACACCCAGTTCAGACAGATTCTCCAGAACTTCGGGAGTCAGGAAGTCTCCGGTTGGCAGCGAGTCACTTCGCGTGCCAAACCTCGCTTCAAATACTTCACGGCGTTCCACTCGCATCGCTTCTCCACTGCGAGCATGCTCGTATGTGGGCGAGTCAACAACGAGAATCGTGCCTCCGGGACGCAAACAGCGGAGCGCCTCTCGTACTGTGCGCTCATAATCCGTCGAGTAGTGAAAGGAAGCGTTGTAGATCGCGACGTGGAATTGCGCATCCTCGAATGGGAGGTGATTCATCTCGGCCTGAACACGAGAGAAGAACTCCGGGAGAACGGTGGAATAGTGGCTGGCCGCTTCGAGTCCGTCCAGTGCGTTGCTGCACAGGTCAACAGCCACTGGGCGATGGCCGGCGAGCGCAAGACGATAACTCAGCCAGCCGTTGCCCGCCCCTATGTCGAGCGCGCGAAAGCTGTCGCCATGGCGCTCTTCCAGCCGCGGCAAGAAATTCCGCTCAAGAAAACGATAACTGCGCCCGCGGATCCGCCACTGATCGCTAAAGTTGCCGGTGAGATCCGCGAAAGGCAGTGCCAAATAGAACGCCGGGTGTTTCGACCCACGGCCTTCTGCGTGGCGGATCTGTTCATAGTCCCGCATGAACGTCGCAAATTGGGCATTCTGGTGCGGCGACAGCATCCTCCAGACCCCATTTGTCTTATTGGTCACCATCCCGCAACAGTGGCACTGAATCCGAGCAGAAAGAAGCCCGTCATCCCGATCGGAGATGGCACCCAGGCCCGCCGAGCATCCCGGGCATCGCAGCCACAACTGGCTAGTGGAAGGAAGAAGCGCATCCACGGTGAGGTTCGCAACTGCCGTCGTCATTTCTCCTCCCTGACGAAGCGAAGAAGAACGTGGTCGGCGACCCCACGAAAGCCGGGGACAACTCCCAGCCATCGATCGATCTGTGTAAGCCAGTCGACGAATGACGGATGGTCCTGAAAAATGGGCTCCATCCAGGACGGCGGAACAGCGACACCGATCCCGCGCCACGACGCAAGCCGGAATGCTGGTGCAAAGGCCTCCCGCATCTGGCGCACCGATGGATAATGGACATGGACGATTTCTCCGCCAATGCGGGAGTCGACTCCGCCGGTCTTCAGACGCCTAAATGCCTTGCCCCAACGACCATGGACCGAGTGCCATACGACTTCCCAGGCGCAGAAATGGCCCAGCATGCACAGAAATACTTCGCCGCCAGGACGAATCAGATCTGAGAGTCCCCGGCTTACCTGGGTCAGATCGGCTGTACAATTCAGTCCTCCGAAATTCGAGAGGGCGCCGTCAAACTGCCCGCAGTCTTTCAGTAAATCGAGATGCTCATTTGCACACACTGCAAATGTCACGGGCAGCTTGGCGTTGTAACTCGCAATCTTCTGGCGGGCCACGCCAATCATGCGTTTCGAGACGTCGCAGGCGAGGACCGATATCCCTTTTGCCGCGATAAGAATGGCGTCTTCACCAGTGCCGCAATTTAGATCGAGCACGTGTTGCCCTTCCCGGAAGCTACCGCGCAGAGCCATATGAACCAGCGATCGCTGCGCCTTTCCAAGGATGGAATATGTGAATATCTGGTCGTACTCCTCTGCGATCGTGTCGAAGGCCGGCCTTTGCTGGAGCGATGGCAGGGCACTACTAGAGGTATTTCCTGTCAAGCGGTCCTCTCTTCCATAGCGGGGTATGCATAGAGCGATCTGCGCCGGTCTTCAATGAGTGTGCTCAGCTCACCAAGGCGCATAGTTGTGCTCGAGTCGGCGGCACGCGCCCGCAGCCTCGCCAGCTCTACTTCGTAACGCAGCAGCTCGTCTGCGACTCGATAGAACTCACGCGGCCTGCGTCCAGAGATCTCGAACTCCCGGTCAGAGGTTTGTCCCCACGGCTTGATCTGAACCACGCGGGAGGCAACCTTGCTGTAATAGGGCGTTCCCTTAATGGGGTACGAGACGGTGGTGAGAAAAACATCGGGATTCGAAGTCCGGACATGATCAATCGTCGCTTCGATATCTTCGAGTTCTTCTCCCTCGTATCCCCACATCAGGAACATGCCTGTTTCGATTCCGTATTGACGGCAAAGCGCAACTGCCTGACGTACAGCCTGGACTTTTACTCCACGCTGCATCGAGTCGAGAATGCGCTGTGAGCCACTCTCGGAACCCACCCAGAGACGCTGGCATCCCAGCTCCGCAAGCGTCCGAATCACGCTTTCGTTTAAACGGTCCGAGCGTGAGATGCACTCGAATGGAATGTGGATTCTGCGCCGTTGAAGTTCCGCGGCCCACTTGGTCAGCCAATCATGGTTGATGGTGAAGACGTCGTCGGCGATCCATAAATTGTCCGGCTTGTAGCGTTCGAGGAGCCACGCCAATTCGTCAGCGACATATTCCGGTTTGCGGCGGCGGTGCGTCTGACCAAAGACCTGATGACTGCACCATTCGCAGCGATAAGGACAACCGCGGGCGGTGATCAGTGACACCGAGCCCTTTCCGTGATGGGTTCTCCAGGTATCGACATAGCGGTCCATGTCAATGTCTTCGCGAGCGGGCCACGGTTGCGCATCGAGATCGGTTATCTGCGCACGAGTCGCGGTACGGCATGTGATGCCGGAAGCATCCCGAAAAGCGATGCCTGCAATCTGGCCCAGACCGGTCTCTCCTGTTCGCCAGGCATTGAGCAGTTCCTCCAGCGTGATCTCGCCTTCGCCCAGGACTACGACGTCGGCGCCTGCCTCGAGATATTCGTCGACATATGCGCCCGGCTCCGGACCACCCACGATAGTCTTCCAGCCAGCCTGCTTAGCTTCGCGAAGGATAGTCACGACGTTGGGTCGAGTCATCAGGTTGGCATAAATGCCTAGAACCGACGGCGTTCCACGAGACAATCTCTCCCGCAGAGCTGCGCGCGATTGAAACGTGCTGTCGAAGACTTCTACCTCGTACCCTTTGCTACGCAGGTGGGAACAGATATAGAGAAGACCCAGCGGCGGATAGGGCTTCATGATCTGAAGCTCCTTGGGATCCTCGTAGAGGAAATATCCATGTGTGAGTAGAAGTTCCATAGCAACGCCGCTCTCGCAAGCTCCGATTTCCTTTGTCACTTAACTGTGCGTTTCCGCCCCGCAAACGGCCAGACCGGCGTTCGATTGCAGCACCGGCAGCTGTGTGGGTTGTTCGATTCTGCAGCGCTCTTCCAGACGGTAGACTACATCCCATAACTCGCCGACCTTGCACTCTTCCTCGACGCTCGCAACGTGACGATACTGTTCCACTTCGTAGTGCAGCGCATTCCGAAGCGCACGGTAAAACTCGTCCGTATAAGCGGCGCTAAACATCACGCTGAGATCCTGGCTATCGATCCAGTTCCGCTTCTCCCCAAGCTGCTCCTTCACTCTCTGATGAAAGACCGTTCCCGGAAGCGGATAGGAAACCGAGACTCCAATGTCGTCTGGACGACAACTTCTAACCAGGGCGATAGTCTCTTCGATCTCGGCGAGCGTCTCTCCCGGATAGCCAAACTGCAGAAAAAACGCAGCGCGGATACCGGCGGCTCGTAGACGTTCGCTGGCTCTGTGGATGGATGCCACCGTAAGCCCCTTGTCCATTGCGTCCAGAATGGCCTGCGATCCTGACTCGGCGCCCATCCATACCTCTTCGCAACCCGCTCTTTTCAATGCCTCAACAGTCTCGTACGTCATCAGGTCAGCGCGACTTTGGATCTTGAAAGGCACGACCGCGTCTCTGCGTTCGACAGCATCCGCAAACTCCTGCATCCAATGCCGGTTGAGCGCGAAAATGTCATCTGCGAACCAGAGATGCTCGACGCCATATTCGTGCTTGAGCAATTGCATTTCTTCCGCAACGGAGTCTGCCGAGCGGAGCAGGAATTTGTTTCCGTAGATGGGTTTCGCACACCAGTTGCAGCGAAAAGGACAGCCACGACTTGCCACGAGATTTGTCGATGATCTGCCGTGGTGGGTTCGCCAGATGGATGAGTACTTGTCGATGCCAAGCATATCCCTGGCTGGAAACGGATATTGGTCGAGATCCAATGAGCTGGTGCGCGTCCCTGTGCGCACGATGGTTCTATTTGACCGGTTGAGATATGCAAGTCCAGGGATCTCCCAGCTCTCCATCTGACCCATGCGCAATGTGGCGTGAAGTAGCTCAACCAACGCTTGTTCACACTCGCCCAAAAAAACAGCGAGAAAGCCCTGGTTCAAATAGACCTGCACTTCGTCCGAGGAGTCTGATCCATGCACGACAATAGGTATCCCTGCTTGGGCAGCATGTTCTTGCATTCTGAAACTGACTTCTCGCATTCGAGAGAGGCACATCTTTGACAGAAAGTTGAAGCTGTCCTCACACACAACTACCATGCGAGGTTTGTACTCCTCGAGAGCGCGCTGGAAGCCCTCGTCGGGATCCTCAATCATCGTGTCGAACAACGCAACGGAGAAGCCGGCCTTCCGGACGAGAGCCGCGGCATAAAGGGTACCGAGCGGAGGGTACGGCTGTTGGCGTTGCGCCTGCTTACGGTCGTAGTAGAGGTGGTAGGAGTGCGTCAAAAGCACGTCGACGGGAGATTGCAGTGTCAGGTCCGAAGCCATTCAGCACACCTCCTGCGAGTTGGCGGGAAGAGGAACGCCTGTGATTAACGATCGCCGAGAGACAATGCGATCGGTCGCGCGGGCGACCCACACCTCCCACGGGAAGAAGAAAACTCTCGAGCGCATTCGCCACTTCATCGGCGCGCTGAGCAGCGCGTTTAAACAACGTCCGGTGACTCTTGTCTGCTGCATGGTATTGCGGATGTTGTTGTTCACCAGAAAGTAATCGAGCATGCGTTCAAGGCGTCGCAATTCATCCCCGCGAAGCCACGGCAGGATGTTTTTGCCCAGCGGAAGTCCCGCCCACTCCTCCAGCGATGCAGGTTCTCTCACCCCCATCTCCTTCAATTGCGGCCAGATAGGGATGCCCGGATACGGCGTGAAAATGTTTGGAGAGAAGCTGACATTTCTGTGCTTCTGCGCGATTTCATTCATAGTCTGGAGTGTCTCGATCCGGTCTTTCTCCGTTTCGCCAGGATAACCAAAGATCAGATTGAAGCTCACTCGGATTCCTCCCAGTTCAGCTTTGCGTGCGGTTTCATACATCTCTCCGAGGCGCTGATGGCGTTTGTTCATAAGCTTCAAAACGGCTTCAGACGTGGACTCAGTTCCGAATCCCATGAACCTGACGCCGCTGGCACCCATCATCCTGACCTCATCGTCGGACATGCGGGACAGGAAATCGGTGGAAGCCTGGAAAGTCCATGTGAAGCGGACTCCCGACTCGTATATCCCTCTGGCGATCGCGACCGCGCGCTTCACATCTACAGGGAAGTTTGAATCAAGCAGCGCAACTTCTTCGATCCGATACTTCGTGACTAGGTCGACCAACTCTTCCACAACATGCTCGGCGGAGTAAGCATTGAACCTCCGGTGATAAAAGACCGTATCCGTGCAGTAGTTGCAGGCATACGGACATCCCACACTAGTCGCGTAGGTCAACTTTCGAATGCCCGAGACGCGCTCATACGCGTCGAAGTCCGCCAAGTGGAAGGCGGGTACCGGGAGATCCATCAAATGCGTTACGGAGCGCTCCAGGTTGTGGACGATCTTCCCGCCCTCCTTGTAGGAAAGACCGGCCACCCCGTGCAGACCTTCTCCCATCTGGTAACGCTGGGCCAACTCGAGCAAGGTAAGATCGCCCGGACCGCGCACAACCACATCGACCAGATCGCTCTCGAGTGTCTGAGCTGCGGTTAGCGTTGGGTGCCAACCCCCAAAGATGACCGGAAGATCGGGGAGTGCCGCCTTCACCATTCGAGAGATGTGAAGTGCAGCCGTAATCATCGGACCGGTCAACACGGAAATCCCAAAACACAGTGCATCGCTGCACTCCCGTAAGATTCTCTGCGGCGCGTCTGCGTCGATGGCTGCATCTACCATGACCACTTCAAAACCGTGGTTCAGCAGCGGTGCCGCCAAGGCCAGGATGCACAGTGGCGGTCCGAGCGCCGGGCCATCGTATGCGGGGTAGAACAGAACGACCTTCTTTCTCGTGGTTGACGTAGAACTGCGCCTCACCGCGCCTCTATGTGGAGCTGGTGCTATGTGAGTAAGCAGCGGAGGAATGTTCATCATCAGTTCCACGTCCGTGCATTCTGTTTTCCCACTCTTGTACCCGCAGCAGTGTCAGGCGAATGTCACTCCTTTGTCATTTCAGACTGAGAGCCAAATTCTCCTTTGTTGATTGGAGATAGGCTGGTGATAGTTGCCTTGGAGGCTTGGCGTGTCGAGCGTTGTCATTGGGGAAACGGCGTTAACTCTCTGTGCGCAGCGGTTGCTCTTTGCAGGACGTCCGATTCTGTTCAGAACAAACGCTCCGAAGATCGCGCGCTATGCCCGCGATTTCTTTCCGGAGACCCATGACTCGAACGTTGATTCGGCGAAAACCCTCGCTACCATCACCGTCTATGCCCGGGAAACAGATGAATCTTGTGAAAGCGCGCCCTGGTTCCGAGCAAGAGGTCATTTTGCGGCGGGGCGATTTACTCTTGCCGATTCTTTCTGGTTTAACCTGCGGACCCGCGAAGTGCGCGGAACCTGCTCGTTATCACTCGCGGAGGATCGCATGCGCTGGCGCGCGCACATTTTCCCGGCATTGCTGGGGATACTGTCCGCCACGATCGACGTCGCTCCCGTGCACGCGGCTTGCCTGGCCCGCGATAATCACGGCGTGCTTCTGGCGGGACAGTCTGGGGCGGGAAAGTCGACTCTGACTGTAGCTATGGCTAAGCGGGGATATGCGCTGCTCTCCGATGACTGGACTTATCTGGCAGCCGCTGGAATGCGAACGGATGAAGCGGCGATAGAAGCGTGGGGTATTCCGGTACCAGTAAAGCTACTTCCAGACGCGAGCAATTTTTTCCCGGAACTGCTGGAGTATCTCCCGCAAAGATCTCTCAATGGAGAAATAGCGTACGAAGTCTCCCCAGACCAGTGCTTTGGTGTTTCGCGCGTTCTACGCTGCCCGGTGAAGGTGGTGGCACTGCTCGAGCGTGCGAAGGAACCAGGATCCAGAATAGTTCCCATCAGTGCAGGTGAGGCTATTCATCATCTGGCGAGGGAAGTCGAGCCGCTTGGAGGATCACTTGCTCCCTGTTATGAGAGGCAGATCGATCTTATCCGGCGTCTGGGAAACGTCTCTTGCTATCGCGTCTCCTTCAATAGTCCTCCAGATAACGTGGCCGAAGCGCTCGATAATGCTTTGGCCAGCATGAGCTGATAGATGAACAGTCATCAGTTAGACGATCGACCGACAGACATGATGTGCCGCCGCTCTGCGCTTGATTTGTGCGGGCACTTCCTGTTCTTGGGCTCAACCGTGACGATCAGCACGAACTGTGCGTCCATTCTGGTCGCAGCGCAAGAGGCAGGTCTTGTACTGCTGAGTGGGACTGAACATGGGCCGGGCATGAGGTGGGAGATCGTTGGCACACCGTCCGGCGCCGTTATAGTCGAGGATTGGGAGTGCAATGAGACGCTGGATGACCACGCTCTCTATTTGAGTATGGGACCGGAACAATGGTTTGCTCTTGATCTGGACACGTATGAAGGCGCGGGCTTCGTCGTGGTTTCCGATCCTGACCGGCCCAGCGATCCCAATGCGGGACTGTATCTGCTTGCGGTCGCATACAAGGTTGAAGCCTGCCTTAGTACTGAGTTGAAGAAGAGCCGCTGACATGGCAGATCCTTTCCTGCTTAGAAAGATGGTTGTTCATTTTCTGCGAACAGATCGGCTGGCGCTGCTCGAGGAAGCGAAGGAGAAGGACTGGAGCAACAACCTTCAATGGCTCGACCGGAGCGGACTGGCACTCCCCCTGGCAGCGAGGTTTGAAGCACTCCGGCCGGGTGTGGCAGTGCCTGGCGGAGTCAGAGCCGCATTGCAATTGCGACTCCGGGACAACCAAAAGCGCATGGAGCGAATGCTTGAATTCTTTGAGGACGCCACGCGTGCGCTGGCTGCCTCGGGCGTTCGATATTGCTGCGTGAAGGGATTCAGCCTGATTCCGGACTGCTTCGACGGCATCAGGGAACGGCATCAGGTGGACCTGGACTTCCTCGTGGCTCCGCAGGATTCAAGACGCGCACAGTGCGCGATTGAAGGCCTTGGCTATCGCGTGCAACGCGCCGCCGGTTCGGGAGAAATGCGCTTCATCAAGTCGTGGAAGAAGCATCTCGGAGCCAACGCGTATCTTTATCTGTTGCCGGAGCCACCTCCGATTGAGGTGCACACACGGGTGTGGGAGCCAGAAGCCGAGGCGATCGATTTCCCTACCCTCACAGGATTTCTCGACGCGGCTGAAGTTCATGAGATATCCGGAGTGCAGTTTCCTCGTCTGCGGCCTGCTCACCAGTTTGTCTATCTCTTGCTCCATATCATTCGTCATCTGCTCGGTTCGTGGACCCGCTTGCTCTCGCTCTATGAAGTCGCTGCTTTCATTCTTGCGCGAAGTGCGGAACGCGAATTGTGGGCAGAAGTAAGCCTGATTATCGGTGGGGACACATGTCTTGCTTCTGCATGCGCGCTGGTACTTGGTCTAGTGGACCACGCATTCTCAGTCGTGCTGCCTCAGCCTCTTCGCGAAGTCTATCTACGCAGTCTTTCAGCTGAAAGCGCCATGTGGATGGATCTCTATTCGACTCTGTGGCTTTTCGCCGATCCCCCCGGGAGCAAATTGGCGTTGCTGGTACAGAAACAGTTTTGCCCGGATCGCCATGCTTGGCAGCGATACTTGCTTCGTCGTCTTTTGCCCCTGCAGAGACCGCATGCATTGAGCGTCGAGGCGTCGGAATCGGCTAGAGCAACTTTGGCCTACCGTGCAGCAGACACCTGGTATAAGACAAGCCGTTTTTGGTATCACCTGCGATCCGACTGTGAATATCTGATGGCACGCTTTAGATGGGAGCGGCTCAGACGATCGCATCCCTGTTCCCTTCACCGGGCCGTAGATGAGTTCTGACCGATGTCATCCGTACACGCGACCTCGGCGCCGTCATCCGCGGATAAATGGATATCGAATCATCAACCACTTGTTGAAACCGGGTTATTGTTGATCCTTGCAGCCTTACTTCTGTGGAAAGGTATTCTCCCCGGCAGCAAGACTCTTAACACTGACTTCCCCAACTATTACGTTGTCGCCCGCCTCATTCGAGAACACTGCTGTCTTGACCGGATCTACGATTGGATCTGGTTCCAACGAATCGCAGACCACTTTGGTATTGGTCATCAATTGGTCGGGTTTTTGGGGTTAACGCCCTTCTCCGCCCTTCCCATCGTTCCCCTCTCATGGCTTCCCGTCCTGGAGGCCAAGCGTCTCTGGATCGGCTGCAATGTTGCATTGCTGGCCGCATCGGTGCAGTTCCTGAGCAGGCAAACCGGTCTCAGCCCTCGCAGGGTGTGGTTGATTGCGCTCTGTGCGGTTATCCCTTTGCGCACCAGTTTTCTTTTTGGCCAGATGCACATTCTGGTTCTGTTGTTGCTGGTTACGGCTTATGTATGCCACATGCGTGGCTGGCAGATCAGCAGTGGGTGTTGTATCGCTCTGGGCGCCGCTCTCAAAATCTACCCAATCTTGTTCTGTCTCTATTTCGTCGTGAAGAGACGGTGGAAAGCCTTTGGCGCCGCTCTCCTGTGTTCTGTGCTCTGCCTCGTTTTGTCCTACTCGATCACAGGCCCGACGGCCACGAAGCTGTACTTTCTTCAGCAACTGCCGCGATTACTCCAGGGAGAAAGTCTAAATCCCTTTTCGTCGCTCACTTCGTCCTCCGCGCTGTTTCACAGGCTTTTCCTCTACGAGCCGGAACTTAACCCTCATCCCCTGGTATCGTCTCCACGGATCTATGCCGTTCTCTATCCCCTCTGGCAGGCGGTCTTGACGAGCATCGTTCTGTTCCGTTTACGAACCAGCTTTGAGTCCGATGAGAGGGAGGCGTTCGATTGGGCGATGTTTCTCTGCCTTATCATGTTTCTGTCGTCAGCTCCGGCGAGTTATCAGTTTGTGATTCTGATCGCTGCTGCTGTCCCGACGATTTCAATTCTCCTCAATCGACGAAGATGGAGTTCGCTTCTCACTTACCTCTTCCTGTATTTCGCGGCATGCAATATAAGAGCTATCAGTCTGGACCGCCCTACTGCCAGCATCATGACGCCGCTGCTCTATCTCACGTTATGGTGTGGAGTAGCGCTGTTGGTCTTTTATTACACACTTCTCAAACCTCCGGACGCTGACACGGATCCGCAACGTAAGAGTTTGTTCCGGATGCCCGTGTTTAAATCTGCGGTCCTGGTCCTAAGCTTCTGGTTCCTGGGCGCTTGCAGCGCATGGTTTCATCTGAAAGGTATGCAGGTCGTCGGCGCAGATAGAATTAGCCCTCGAGATGATGCCTACCTCAGAATTCATCCTATGAATTCTGACCAAGGTCTCTGGTATGTGGCCATGCTTGGAGACGGCTATCACATTTTGCGCAGAGATACGACACCATCTCGACTTTACCTACAGACGAGCTCAGTAGCCTCCGATCAATTGGCCTTCACCACCGACTCCTCCGGAGAAAATATCTGGGTTGAGGAAGTGTCGGGCACGGGCTCGCGGCTCATCCATCTTATTCTTGGATCGCCCTATATCACGGGATGCAAGATAAGGGACGCGGAGAATCCGGTAATCTCCGCCGAAGGACACAGTCTCGCATTTCTGCGCGAGGATCATGGCCACGGCAGTGTGTGGATCACCGATCTCCGCGATTGTGCGACGCCGGACGTGAACGTCTCTCCCGTCAGAATGACCTCGCCATCTTACGATGTTCGCACTCTCGGGACTGGACCTTCCGGAACTTTCCTCATGAGCGCCGTCTATCAAGGCAGAGAGCGCATCTTCACGGTTTCCCAAGGGACTGCTCCACGATCTCTGACCGGCTATGATGACGCGGCGACTTCACCGGCACTATCTCCGGATGGCACACTCCTCGTAATGCAGAAGCTTGTCTCCGAGCGATGGCAATTAGTCATACTCAATCTTTCGTCGGGCGCCACGAAGCAGCTTACCTACGGAGATTGCAATGCGTATACCCCGTCATGGAAGGATAACCATATTCTGCTCTACGCGACGGATTGCATGCGGGGAATGGGGATGACGGCCCTTGCGACATTGAGTGTCGAGCAATGATTTCCGGCGTGATCGAGTTAATAGGGTGACGAATTCTTCGTGTCGTAGTCTTCCCCAAACTTGTTCTTGTGGGAGGCAGGTACCGACTCTTCGAGTGCAATCGTGCCCAGATCCACAGTGCCACCGGAAACGGTAACACGCCGTCCTGTCGCAACGAGATTTGCATCGGAAGTGCCGATTGCCCATACGTGCATCATGTAAGTGCCGGGTGCAACGTCGTGGATTACGAGGTTGCCTGCCGTGGAAGACGTCGCGAAGTATGGTGTTGGCACACTCACCACTACGGCACTCATCTCCGGATGAATGTTGCAGAAGATGTAAGAAACGCCAGGGCGATCGAAGTGCACACTTCTGCTGGAGCCGGTTTCATAAAGGCCGAGATCAAATCGCTTGCCGTTGAAGAGTGAGAAGACGTTATGAAAGAAGGGGTCGAGGTTGGGAAAATCTACGACGCTGCCGGTTTGCACGACAAGCAGGTGGGGAACAAATTCTTTATTCTTTTGGGCCAGCTGGAGGCGGTTCCGGGTCGCGTTGGGTGAATGTGGGGAAACCACTCCATCGACAGGGGTTAGCCACAACACAACTCCTTCGTTCGAATGGCGCTCTGCAGTTTTCACTGCTCCGATGAATTTCACCTTCGCCTGTGCTGTCACGTCAGTGGTCTGTCCACTCGCGAGCGGCTGGAGGACAGCGCCGGCCAGGATGACGTACATCAATAGTCGAAGAAGTGGTCCCGGAGAGCCCATCAGAAGAGATAGCCCATGGTCAGATCAAGGGTTTGCGCCTCTTGCGCCGGGCCATAGATATACCAGGAGTGCAGGTACCGATACTCGCCCGCAAATATCAGATATTTTTTGGGGCGGAAGATAATGTTTGCGGCAGCACTCTGGTTTCGAACCAGGTACAGATATGGGGATGGGTTTGCGACCGTTGCCTGATCGCGGACCTCGCCGGCGTAGGCGCTATCCTCACCAAAGAATCCATTCAGCTCAATAGTGGGAGTGAGACGCGACTTCAACTGCGCCCAGCCACCTGCGGCGTCGAGGCCACGCGCGTATTCCGCGCCATTTTCCATGACTACATTCTTAAATGCCCCACCGCCAAGATCGCCAATTCCTCGACCCCGATAGAATTCGCCGGAGAGTTCGGCGATGGGGGCGACCGGAACACGCCAGTCTGCGGTTCCGGCCCAAAAATCGAGAGCCTGATTCATCAAAGGGGGGGCCCCGTAGTAGAGCTGCCGTGCGTAGTAGCCATTTGCGCCGATTTCGTAAGGCCGCCGCTCATCACCCCATTCGTATGCGATTCGGCCCTCATAGCCAGGCTGCAGGTTCTGCCTCAGGATTCCATACGCTTGCTCAGTCGGAAGTTTTGCTGCCTCCGGATCGATCAGCCCGAAGGCCAGCAGTGCATGAGATGAGCCGGAAAGCGCCTCCCTTCGCTCGACCGAGGCCTGAGGCAGCCAGGTCCAAAGATTGCCTGCCCACGACAGTGCGGGCTGTCCCACGGTGGCGAACGAAGTCGGAGAAAGAGGTGTAATCAGGGGTGTCTGCAACCCTCCGGACACCTGAGTATTTTTCCAGTCCAGATCGATGCCGGCGGTACGCAACCGGAAGTCGGCCGTATACGACGGCGCTGTCAAGGCGTAGTTGGTCGCCGTGAAGAAGTCGGCAGTCAGATCCGCGGACGTCCGGGCGTTCCACAGTTTGGGACCGGTAGCATTGAACCCAAGCTGGGTTTGGTCAAGGCTCGCACCCAATGAATGATGCACGTATTGATTGTTCCTCGGCAGAGCGATCAGGGGCAGGCTGGGATCGTCGACGGCGCCATCGACAACAAAGGAATTGAACAGAACCATTCCCGTGAGCCTGAGCGAATATCTCGATTCTGTCCCGACCTTGGCCTGATCCAGCGTCTTTACTTGGGATTGGACAACCTGTTGATCGTCTTGAAGTTGATCCACAGCGGTCTTGAGAGCCTCTGCATCAGCGGAACTGTGGGTGCTCGCTGCTAACTCTTCCCTGAGCTCATTGACTTCCTTCCTCAGGTCGTCCACTTCCTGCCGCGAGTCCTTGAGCTCCTGACGCATTCCACCAAGCATGCGCAGGATCTCCTCCGTCTGATGCTCGTAACTGGACACCGAGGTGTCAGCGTTAGTGGGAGCATCCTGCGCGCCTTTAGCAGGCACAATCGCGGACTGCTGAGCGTTCAGTAGCGCACGAGGGCGCAAAGTGGAGCAAAAGATCACAGGCACGATCAGAAGACAAGCTGTTCTCGAACGTACTCGTCCCATAAAGTCTCTGTTTATTCGCCAAACAGGATTTCTGGCCGTGCAATGGAGATGTGCACATTCTACGAGAGCGCGTGCGCAAAAAGGAAGCCGATCAACTCTGAAGCTCCACTTTTCAAGGCTCTCCCGCGCTGTGCCTTAATTTATGTGATTTGATTTGCATTCCGAGGGCCAGCAATTTCAGAATGCTCCCCGGCAGGTCCAGACGGCGTTCAATGTTTTCGTAAGGACCAAGAGATCTCCGGCGAAGGACCATGTGCTGACATACTCCACATCGAGGGCGACACGCCGCTCATACGGCAGAGACCCCCGCCCGCTTACCTGCCACAGTCCGGTGATGCCGGGGAGAACTGCTGCATATAGCGTCCCTCCCGCCCCATAGCGGGTGAGTTCCTCCTCGACGACAGGTCGAGGACCCACGAGGCTCATATCGCCCAGAAGCACATTGAAGAACTGGGGCAGCTCGTCCAGGTTTGTCCGGCGCAGGAAAGAGCCGATCTTAGTGATTCGGGGGTCGTGCTTCAGTTTCCGGTAGCACAGCCACTCCCGGCGGGCTTCGGGACTCTCGGCCAGATGGTTCCAGAATATTTGATCGCTTTTGTGGATCATCGTCCGGAACTTCCAGAGGCCGAATGGCTTCTTTCTCAGGCCGACGCGGACATGCCGGTAGAAGATCGGCCCGGGAGAGGTTGCTTTGACGAGGATGGCAACTGCCGCCACCAGGATGAGAACCACAGGCAAGGCCGCGATGGAGATCAGAAGATCTAAAGCCCGCTTACCGATTCTGTAGGCGGCTCGATTGGTCGGCAAATATAGTGGGGTCGGCAAGTATAGTGCGCTCATCGATGTCTGTTTCTACATCACTGAACTAATTTTCAGGGACAAATGCGGAGTTGCTGACATTCGGGTGTCATTGCTTTGTCAGAGCTTTGTCAGAGAGGTCAAAGCTACCGTTTTCGAGGTGATCCTTACCCCCACCCTCCTCCCCCTTCGTTTCGTTACCGATTGATTCCATTCGGTTTAGCTTGTACGTTAACCGTAACCGTCAGATAACAAAAGGCTTGCATCTATATAACTGAAAGTAAATGGCTTACATGCTCTCGGTGAAAATAAGGAACTTTAACCACTCATCCTTTAACCACTTATCATTGATTCCAATAGGCTTAGAAACATGGGATGCCCCAAAATACAGAACTGCCCAGCTGCGGAGACAGCGGGCATTTTTGCCTCTATTTTTATTATAGATTTTCGGGAGAAATGGTTAGCCAAGTATTTTGCCCGCCTGGATTTCTGAAATCAATGAGATAGAGGAGGAATGTCACCGGCGATGGTTGACATCGGCTGGCTAGCGGTTCGAGCCATCCGGAGGAACAGGTTTGGCAGGATGGGCCCAGGGCGCGGAGCCGTCTTCGGCGAGGCGCTCCATTTCCTGCTGATCCTTGCTGGTGTCCATTGATTTCCAGAATCCGTGATGCAGCCAGGTGTAGAGAGAGCCCCGACTGGCGAGGTGAGGCAGGATCTCCGATTCGAGGCTGTGACCGGCCCAATGCGCGGCGACTTTCTTGTCGAAGACGAAGAATCCGGCATTGATCCAGGAGTCGCGGATGATGGGCTTCTCGGTGAAGCTCTCGACCTGCCTGTCCTGGTTGAACTGAAGGGTGCCGAATTGCGAGCGGAGGGGGACGGCGGTGACCGTGGCCAGTCCGCCGCTGGCGTTGTGGAAGTCGAGGAGAGCGGCGAGGTCGATGTTGCCGAGACCGTCTCCGTAGGTCGCGAAGAACTGATCGCCGACATGGTCGAGACAGGCGAAGATGCGATCGCCGGTGTCGGCTTCGACGCCTGTGTCGAGAATTTTGATCTCCCAGTCCGGAAAACGGCCCTCGAAGTAGTCGAAAAGCATCTCCTTGCGATGTCCGGCGGCTAGGACGAAGCGGCGAAAGCCATACCTCGCGTAAATCTGCATGAGATGGACGAGGATGGGACGCCCGCTGATGGGCATCATGGGCTTGGGGAAGTATTCGGAGAAGGGATAAATGCGGGATCCTTTGCCGCCGCAAAGAATGATGACTTCAAGATCGTGCTTAACTTCTACTTCCGTCGACACGCAGACTCCATGAAGAGAATGTAGCGCATTCAAGGAAAGGGTTGGGAGCGCTCTCTGAGCGCATTGGTCATTTATCGAAAATTGACGCTACGCATCCCGACTGCATGGATGGTTCCTGCCTTGTCGGCACTCATTGGCTCACCTACTCCCTGACACGCCGAAACTCATCGGGTACTTAGCGGGAACTTTGGCCCGCTGACCGAAGATATGGCCGTCCAGATATGGCGTCCGGATATCGGTCGAGGCGTGAAGCTCCTCATGATATGAATGGAGCGGCCATTCTCCTGCGCAGCTGGCATTTGTGCTGTCCAATAATGTCATCATCTCGTAACACAACGCCTGTTACCGTGGACTGGCAAAATCT
>Ga0210386_10000168_pt1 | contig 56339 bp, 46 predicted proteins | sample IncBWH32OmetaG_FD_160091 | JGI IMG/M metagenome (GOLD analysis project Ga0210386, IMG submission 160091) | Forest soil microbial communities from Barre Woods Harvard Forest LTER site, Petersham, Massachusetts, United States - Inc-BW-H-32-O ...
AGAAGGGAACCAAGAAATGGCCGACGCAATCGCACTTCCCCAAAATCCCCCGATCTCCATCAGCACGAAATTCCTCCGCCTGATCCCCGGAGTAGCCCTCCTAGCCGTCATCGGCTTCCTCGGCAAACTCCTCGAAAAAAATATCAATCTCTATGCCAAATCCCACCACTGGACCATCCCCAACATCGAGTACGTCCTCTGGGCCATCCTCATCGGCCTGGCCATCTCCAACATCTTCGGCGTAGCCGAAATCTTCAAACCTGGCGTAGCCACCTACGAGTTCTGGCTCAAAGCCGGCATCGTTCTCCTCGGCTCCCGCTTCCTCCTTGGTGACGTCTGGAAACTCGGCGGCGTAAGCCTCCTCCTCGTCTTCGTCGAAATCGCCGGCTCGCTCGCCTTCATGACCTTCCTCGGCCGCCTCTTCGGCCTCCGCCCCAAACTCACCACTCTCCTGGCCGTAGGCTCCGCCGTCTGCGGTGTCAGCGCCATCATCGCCACCAAAGGCGCCATCGAAGCCGACGACGAAGACTCCTCCTTCGCTATCGCCGCCATCCTCGCACTAGGCGCGCTCTCCCTCTTCACCTTCCCGCTGATCGGCCACGCGCTCCACCTTAGCGATCACGCTTATGGAGCCTGGGCTGGCCTCGCGGTAGACAACACCGCCGAAGCCACCGCTGCCGGTGCGCTCTTCTCAGACTCCGCCGCCAAACTGGCCGTCCTCGTAAAAACCTGCCGCAACGCACTAATCGGCTTCGTCGTCCTCGCCTACGCCATCTACTGGGCCAGCCGCGGACAGGCGCAAACCGTCACCAACAAAGCCGCCTTCCTCTGGCAAAAATTCCCGAAGTTCGTCCTCGGCTTCTTGCTGGTCTCCGTCCTCGCCACCGTCGGCTTCTTCACCAAAGATCAAAACACCAGCCTCGCCAACCTCTCCCGCTGGGCCTTCCTCCTAACCTTCGCCGGAGTCGGCCTACGCACCAACTTCCGCGAAATGCGCCAACAAGGCCTCCGCCCCTTCGCCGTCGGCTTCATCGGCGAAATCGCCATAGCCGCCTTCACCCTGCTCCTGGTAATCGGCGCCGACAAACTCTTCCACCTCTGATTCCGATGCCTGTAGCTCAGGCCTTCAGGCCTGAGGCATTCCCCAAATGGCACCGAGGAGTATTGGCCGTTAGGTTCTCCCACTCCTGGTCTTTCCCGCTCTTGTAGGCCAACCAGACTCACCGGCCCTACAAAAAAAGAGGGGCACGTTATCGGGCGTGCCCCTCTTCCTCTTCTCTGCGTACTCAGCGTCTCTGCGTTATCTTTTCTTTTTCCCTCTGTGTTCTCCGTATCCTCTGTGGTGAACCTTCTTAGATCCCGAGAACGCTCACCAACTCCTTCACCGATGCCGAACTCTTATCCAGCGCCGCCTTCTCCTCCGCCGTCAACTTAATCTGAATGATCTCCTCTGCCCCGCCCGCCCCCAATTTCACCGGCACGCCCACAAACAACCCCTTAATCCCATACTCGCCTTCCAGATAAACCGCGCACGGCAAAATCTTCTTCTTATCCTTCAGAATCGCTTCCACCATCTCCACCGCCGCCGCCGAAGGCGCATAATACGCCGACCCCGTCTTCAGCAGATTCACAATCTCCGCTCCGCCCTTCCGCGTCCTGTCCACGATCGCGTCAATCCGTTCCTTCGGCAGCAAATCCGGCAAAGGAATCCCCGCCACCGTCGAGTACCGCGGCAGCGGCACCATGTCGTCCCCATGCCCGCCCAGCACAAACGAGTGCACGTTCTCCACGCTCACTTTGCACTCCATCGCCACAAACGCGCTCATCCGCGCCGAGTCCAGCACGCCCGCCATCCCCAGCACGCGGTTCTTCGGGAACCCGCTCACCCGGAACGCCGCCTGCGCCATCGCATCCAGCGGATTAGTCACCACCACGATGATGCACTTCGGCGAGTGCTTCACAATCTGTTCCACCACCGCCTTCACTACGTCATAATTCGCCTTCAGCAGATCGTCGCGGCTCATCCCCGGCTTCCGCGGAAATCCCGCCGTAATCACCACCACGTCGCTGCCCGCCGTCCCGCTGTAATCGCCCGACGCCGTCGAAATTCCCGTAGCAAACGAATCCGTCCGCGTAATCGGCGTCGACTCCACCATGTCCAGCGCCTTCCCCGCCGGTGCCCCTTCCAAAATATCCGTCAACACCACGTCCGCCAGCTCCAGATCCACAATCCTCTGCGCCGTCGTCGACCCCACAAACCCACCACCCACCACCGTAACCTTCTTCCGACTCATTCCCATCTCCTCTTGTGGCACAGTCATTCCTGGCTGTGCTCTTGGGTTTCCGATCTAACGCCACTGAACAAATGAACTTGAGGGTGCCCCATCCTTCGCGCCTTTTGCGAAGGGTGGGTTCTTACGATCAAAAGTCACAAATCTTCCGCTCTTTATTCTTCTCACTGGTCGCCGGTCGCTGGTCACCGGCCACTTCCTCTACCTTCCCGCCGCCAACCCCACCATATTCTCAATAATCGCCGACGCAAACGCCGACGTCCCCAGCTTCGTCCCGCCCGTCATCAACCTCTCCAGATCGTACGTCACCCTCTTCTGCTGGATCGTCTTCGCAATCCCTTCCTCAATCAACTTCGTCGCTTCCTTCCACCCCATGAACTCAAACATCATCGCGCCCGACAGCATCACCGAACTCGGATTAATCACATCCTTATCCGCATACTTCGGTGCCGTCCCGTGCGTAGCCTCAAACACGCCATATCCATCCCCAATGTTCGACCCCGGAGCAATCCCCAATCCCCCCACCTGCGCCGCGCAAGCATCGCTCAAGTAATCCCCGTTCAAATTCGGCGTAGCCAAAACGCTGTATTCGTTCGGTCTCAGCAGCATCTGCTGAAACACCGAATCCGCGATCCGGTCATTCACCATCAACTTCTTCTTCCACTGACCCTTCCCATGCGAAGCCCCGATCGCATCCAGCGTCCGCTTCACCTCGGCATAAATCGCATTCTTGAAATCCTCAGTCCCTTGTTCCAACCCGGGCTCAATCATCGCCGCGTTCTTTTCCACCGTCAGCCCCGGATTCTTCTCCAGATTGTCCAGGATCCAGCTCTCCCGCTCCGTCACCGTCTCCGCGCGGAACTCTTCCACCGCCAGCTCATAACCCCAATCGCGGAACGCGCCTTCCGTAAATTTCTGAATATTCCCCTTGTGTACCAGCGTCACCAGCTTCCGGTTGTTCGCCAGCGCATACTGAATCGCCCGCCGCACCAGCCGCTTCGTTCCAAACGGCGAAATCGGCTTGATTCCCACGCCCGAATCCATTCGGATTTGTTTCTTCCCTCCGCCCAGCATCTCTTTATTCAAATATTCCAGCAGCTTCTTCGCTTCCGGCGTCCCGCTCTTCCACTCAATCCCGATGTACACGTCCTCCGTGTTCTCCCGGAAAATCACCACATCCATCTTCTCCGGCTCGCGAACAGGGGAGGGAACTCCCTGGAAATACCGCACCGGCCGCACGCAAGCATACAAATCCAGAATCTGCCGCAGCGCCACGTTCAGCGAACGAATCCCCCCGCCCACAGGAGTAGTCAGCGGCCCCTTGATCGACACGCGAAAATCCCGCGCCGCATCCACCGTCTCATCCGGCAGCCACTGCTTGAACGTATTGAATGCCTTCTCTCCCGCGAACACCTCAAACCACGCCACGCGCCGCTTCCCGCCGTACGCCTTCTCCACCGCCGCATCAAACACCCGCCGCGACGCCTTCCAAATGTCTCTCCCCGTCCCGTCGCCCTCAATAAACGGAATAATCGGATTGTCCGGCACCTGCAGCGCTCCGCCCTCATACCCGATCGCCTTACCATCCCCAGGCACCGCCACTCCGTTATACGTAGTCTTCATAGTTGTCCCCCGGTCCCCCAACTCCTCTTAATCCCTCTTGTGGCACAGCCATTCCTGGCTGTGCTCTTGGGTTTCCTATCTAACTTCACTCAACAACTGAACTTGAGGGTGCCCCATCCTTTGCGTAGTTTGCAAAGGGTGGGCTCTTACGATCGAATGTCCAGCCGCTCCGTCTCTTCTCTGCTTCTTCTCTGCGAACTCTGCGTCTCTGCGTTAGGATTTTCTTTCTTTCCCCACGCCCACAACCAGCGCCCCTCATCAAACCCAAAACAATATCACACCGCCACCCTCTCCCCGAAATTCCTGCACCTTCCAAATCGGTTGTCGAAATCCCCGCCCATGGGTTATCAATAAATATGTCTCCCATCCAAATCCGCCAACTAACCCCCGCCGACGCCGAATCCTTCTGCGAACTCCGCCTCGAAGGCCTTCGCCTCAACCCCGAAGCTTTCGGCAGCACCTACGAATTCGAAAAAGATCAATCCCGCGCGCGCTACACCGGCTGGCTAACCAACTCCACCGTCTTCGGCGCCTTCCAAAGCTCCGGACTCATCGGTACCGCCAGCTTCACCCAACTCTCCGGCCAAAAAGATTCCCACAAAGGTCTACTCCGCGCCATGTACGTCCGCCCCGCCCACCGCCGCTCCGGCGTCGGCCGCCAACTAGTCCAAGCCATAATCGCCACCGCCAGCCAAAAAGTAGAACAACTCCAACTAGCCGTAGTCAGCACCAACCAACCAGCCATCCGCCTCTACCAAACCCTCGGCTTCCGCCAATACGGCCTCGAAAAAAACGCCCTCAAGCACAACGGCATCTACTCCGACGAAATCCTCATGGCCCTCGACCTCACTGAGGTGATTTCAAGGTAGGATTGTTCAAGGAGAATTCGCTTGAGACGAAAGCGCAAAACAGATCCTCCGCACCCTTATGTAAGGTACGAAAACATAGAACTCTGGAAAGCACTAGAGAAGGGAATCAGCGATTTAGTAGAAAATCAGGATCTGAAAGAAATGGAACATCGAGACTATATCGTGGGCTATCTCTGCAAAGTGTTAGCTGCACGGAAGCAGAAACTCTTTTCGTGACAAGGCCCCGTCACGGTTAAAGACGCACAGCCCCACCCCTCCAATTTTCCAGTCGCTTCTCCGTGTCGTATACTTTCCCAGCTTCATCATCTCACTTCATCCCGGAGGCTTCTCATGATGCTCGATTGGAACGAATACCAAAAACAAATCGGCGCCCAACTCTCCCAATTCATGAAACTCACTCCCGACTCCGTCCGCGGCTACCAGCAACTCTCCGCCGCTAACGCCAAGGACTCCAAGCTCGGCGCCAAAGTCCGCGAACTAATCTCCCTAGCCGTAGCCGTCACCACCCACTGCGACGGTTGCATCACCGTCCACACCGACAACGCCCTCAAAGCCGGCGCCTCCCGCGAAGAAATCGCCGAAGCCCTCGGCGTAGCCATGGCCATGAACGCCGGCGCCGCCCTAATCTATTCCCTCCGCACCCTCGACGCCGTAGACGCCCACCTATCCGCAAAGTAAGGTCGTATAGGGGCGGCGTTACGCCGCCGTTTGCCAACGTAGCGTCCACCTTCAGGTGGACCCGCCTTTGCCCATCTTGGAGTGCGGCCTGCCCTGAGCATAGCCGAAGGGTGGCTCTGCCACCGCTTTTACGCATTCAACTCAGCCGCCCAACATCCCTCAAGCCAGGCACACCCAAGCGCCGGAGGCGCGAAAGACATTAGCCCAGCGCGTAAGCGCTGGGAGTTGATCGCGAACGCAACAAAGCGCCGTAGGTGCGGCAGACTCTTCTCCACCCACATCCTCCGCCCACACCAATCCCCACCACCCTAAAACAGAGCAGGGAACTACGCGCTAATTTTTCTTCAAGGAAAAAACGGCGTTAGGACCGACGCCGCTCCGAAAAATACGAACTCACCACCGAAAACACAAACAACCCAAACACCGCCAAACCCAAAATCATCACCATCATGAGCTCACCCCCGAACACTCAGTTCTAGAGCAAGCCAATCGCCATTATCCAACCCTTACTTTCCTTTAACTTAACCACCCCTTCTGCCCGCGTATGTCAGCACTGCACGACATTTCTACCATCCAAATCACAACCTCTTCACTCCAGTCCTAGAACTTTTCTCCCATTACTACCTCACTGGTCCAATCGCGCGCTTTCTGTTATCTGTTCGCTGCGATCTGCTCGCCTCTTACCGATTACTTCCTTCTCCTTCAGCTCTTATTCAAATGTATCGACCCATCCCCCGTCCGCACCACAATCGCCTGCCCGCCGCCATTCATCTTTCCCATGATCTTTGTCGTGCTGAACGTCCCCTCCACCGTCACCGGTATCCCCAAACTGATTCGCCCGTCGTTCGTACTTGCATCCAGGTTCGCCTGCATCTCCCCCGGCAAATCCAGATCCACGCTCCCATCCCCAGTATGAATATTCCAGGGCGTCGCCACCGTCGATCCCTTGCCCGCTCGCGCTGTCACGCTTCCATCTCCTGTCCTGATCGTCAGCGCATCAAACCGCCCCTCCACGTTCACGTGCCCGTCGCCAGTAGTAATGTCCGCCCGCCCATCCAGCGCGCGCCCCTCAATATGTCCGTCGCCCGTGTGCAGCCGGATATTCCCCTTCGCTCCCTGCACCGAAATATGCCCATCCCCCGTCTTCACGTCCAGATTCCCGTTGATCGAATCTGCTTCCACAGACCCGTCGCCAGAGGTCACTTCAAGATCCGCATCCTTTGGCATGTGCACTTCCACCCGCAGACTCGAACGCCTCACCCCAAAATTGAACCAGTTCGCGCCATGCGTCTTCGCAATCACCTCCACGGAATCGCCGTTCTGCGAAGTGCTCACCTGCAAATCCCGATCCAGCTTGTACCCTGTATACTCCACCCGAATCTCCACCTGCTTGATATCTCCCGTGGACACCCGCACCGCCCCATCATCCGTCTGCACCCTCACATGAGCGTGCCCCGCCACCGTAAACGTCTTCGCCACCTCATCCGCCCGCACTCCAACCGGCGTCAGCAACATCCCGCCACCCAACCAGGCCCCAGCCAACACCATGCCAGCCGTCCGCATCCCGATCCTCTGCTCCAATGCCATCATATATAGGCCTCCGCGCCCCGTCCTATAATCAGAAACGCATTCCCCACCCAAAATGTTCCCTTGGAACCGCCCTCGTAGCGTCCACCTTCAGGTGGACGCGCCTCCTCTTCTCTGTGTCCTCAGTGGTGAAATCCGTCATCCTCCCTTACTTCTTCGCCGCCTTCTTCCTCGCCCCAGGCTTCTCCCGCAACGCCTCCAAAAACTCCCTCGTCGGCAACGTATTAATCACATCCTTCTTCTCCAACCACCCCCGCCGAGCCATCACCACCCCATACCGAATAAAGCTCAAGTTCGCCGCCACGTGCGAGTCCGTCGAAATCACCACCTTCACCCCGCGTTCCTTGCACATCCGCAAATAAACATCCTTCAAATCCAGCCGGTCCGGGTACGAATTGCACTCCATCGCCACACCATGCTTCGCGCAGGCATCCAGCACCTTCTCCATGTCGTAATCGATCGGATCCCTCCTCAGCAGCACCCGCCCTGTCGGATGCCCAATGATCTGGCAATACGGATTCTCAATCGCCGCCAGCATCCGCTCCGTCATCGCCACCCGTTCCAGGTTGAAATACGAGTGGATCGAGCACACCACCACGTCCAGTTGTTCCAGAATCTCGTCCGAGTAATCCAGCGACCCGTCCTTCAAAATGTCCACTTCCGATCCCGTCAATACTCGAATCCCCAGACCCTTCTCATCCGCCGCGCGCAATTTCTTGATGTGCGCCGCCATTCGCTTTTCGTCCAGCCCATTTGCCACCGTCACCGCTTTCGAGTGGTCCGTAATCGCGATGTACTCGTGCCCCAGTTCCCGCGCCGCCGCGGCCATCTCCTCGATCGAATTCTTCCCGTCGCTTGCCGTAGTATGCATTTGCAGGTCGCCCTTGATGTCCCTGAGCGAAATCAGCTTCGGCAGCTCATACTTTTCCGCCACCGCAATCTCCCCCGTGTTTTCCCGCAATTCCGGCGGCACAAACTCCATCTTCAACTTCGCGTAAATCTCCTCCTCCGTCCTACCCGCCACCCGCCTGCCCCCTGTGGCACCGCCATTCTTGGCGGTGCTCTTGGGTTTTCCTTTTCCTGCTTTCTCTTCGTCTTCTTTTCCTAACGTCGCCAACTCATACTCGTTCAATGTCAAACCCATCTCATTCGCGCGCCCGCGCAACGCCACGTTGTGTTCTTTCGATCCCGTGAAATACAGCAACGCCGCCCCAAAATTTTCCTCCTCCAACAACCGCACATCCACCTGTAACCCATCCTCCAGCGTGAAACTCACCTTGTTCTCGCCGTGTGCCAAAGTCTGATCGATCCCCGGAAACTTCAAGATATGCGCCGCGATCGCGTCCACTTCCTTCTGCTTCGTATGCCCCGACGCAAGCGTAACCAGCAAATCCAGGTCCCCCACCGTCTCCTTGCCCCGTCGCAGCGAGCCCGCCGGCGTCACGCTCTCCACGCCTTTTCCCGCCTTCTGGATATGCGCCATCAACGCAAGTGCCGCCGCTTCTCCCCGGCTGATCAAAAATCTTCCCGACGACTTCTTGAATACCTCCACCGCCTTCAAGATATTCTGCTCGCTCTTCTCCCCAAATCCTGCCAGGTCCCTCAGCTTGCCTTCCTTCGCCAGTTTCTCCACGTCCGCCACGCTGCCGGCCTTGAACTCCTTCCACAAAAACGCTACCTTCTTCGGCCCCAACGACTGCAAATCCAGCAACTGCAGAATCGTCTCCGGATATTTCTTCAATAATTTCTTCCGCAGCGCATAATCGCCCGTCTTAACAATCTCCTCCAGATGCTCCACCATCCGGTCGCCGATCCCCGGCAACTCCGTCAACTTCTCCGGCGTCTTCACCAACTGCTCCACCGACTCCGGCAAGCTATCAATCAGCTCCGCCGCCTTCTCATAACTCCGGTAGCGCCCGATGATCGCCCCATCAATCTGCAAAAGTGACGCGGTCTCCCGCAATATCCGTGCAATCTGTTTGTTGTCCATGCCCGCAATTATATTCCTCTCCCCCTCTTCCATGTAGGGGCGGCTTTAGGCCGCCTTCTTGGGGTGCTTTCCTCTGTGTGCTCTGTGCTCCAACTCTATGCCCCCTGTGTTATGCCTTTCTCTTCTCTCCTGCTGTCCGCTATCTGTTCACTGCTATCCTCCTACTGATTACTGATCCCCGATTACTGATTACTCTCCCCAACAAAAAAACGGCGGAAGCTCTCGCCTCCGCCGTCTCGATTAGATCCAAATTCTCTATCAGGCGCTTTTTTTTACCTCGGCGGCCTGCGGTCCTTTGGGTCCCTGAACTATCTCAAATTCGACCGGATCACCCTCCTGCAACGTCCGGTAGCCATCCCCGGTGATTGCCGAATAGTGTACGAATACATCGGGCCCATCTTCTCGGCCTATGAATCCGTATCCTTTCGAATTATTGAACCACTTTACTGTTCCTTGCACTTCGTGTCTCCTTTGGACGGTGACTCTGGGGGCGGAATACCTAGACGCCGCCATGAGCACGAATTGCGCGGAGTGTATCAAAATGGAATCCCTAGTCAAGCTAACTCTGCCTCTTTTCTTTCACTCTTGTGCATATATATGCGGTTTTCAAACGGTTCAAACCGTCAGGGAGGGGAAGCCTACCGTAAAAAAGTAAGGTAATACAGGATTCCTCCAATCGATTTCGCATCCCGCAATCGCCCGCTCTTTATCATTTGTTTCAATTCTTTCAGCTTGAACGGCCGTACTTCGATCTTTTCGTCCTCTTCCGGCTGCGCTTCTCCGGCCGTCAACCCCTCCGCCAGCAACAAATACATCCGCTCCTCCAGAAATCCCGGGCTAGGGAACACGTCCAGAAAAACCTTGTACCGCTTCGCGCGGTATCCCGTCTCTTCCAGCAGCTCTCGCGCCGCTCCCTGCTTCGGCGTTTCCTCCGGCTCCTTCCGCCCCGCCACCAGCTCCCACAAATATTGCCGCGTCGCATGGCGATACTGCCTGATCATCACAATCCGCCCATCCGGCAGTACTGGCAGCACCACTACCGACCCCGGATGCGTGATCACCTCGCGCGTCGCCCTCAACCCGCTCGGCTCCACCACCTCATCCCGCCGTAACCCAAACACCCTCCCCTGATAAATCATCTCGCTGCTCAAAATCTCAGCCGTCCCCCTGCCCGCCTTAGCCACATGTCCCCCTTTTGAGTGCGGAAGCAAAGCTGCCGCTTTTACGACGTAATCCTCACCACAAATCTAAACCGCGCGCACCCAGCCGAATCATACCCGAACTCTCCTCATCGATTCTGAGCACTCTAAATACGCTCCAAATCGATCCCGCACCGAAATCCAGCGCCAGAGGCGCGGCAGGCGTTAGCCCAGCGCGTGAGCGCTGGGTATGCAATCCGAAAAAACTCCAAGCGCCGGAGGCGCGACAGATCCTCACTCAGGTTCCATCCCCATCACAATAACGGCCACCAACCGCTTCCTGCTCGCTGCTATCTGATCGCTGTTATCCAATTTTCTCCCCCCGCGCTATACTTTCCCTTCACCCAATGCCCATCAACACCATCATCGTCGACGACGAAAAACCCGCCCGCGAAGAACTAGCCTTCCTCCTAAAGGCCTTCCCCGAAATCTCCCTAATCGGCCAGGGCAAAAACGGCCTCGAAGCCGTCAACCTCATCAAGGAACACAACCCCGACCTGGTCTTCCTCGACGTCCAGATGCCCGGCCTCGACGGCTTCGGCGTCCTCCAAAAACTCGTCGAGCGCAAACTCAAAGTCCCCCACGTAGTCTTCGCCACCGCCTTCGATCACTACGCCGTCCAGGCCTTCGACGTAAACGCCGTTGACTACGTCCTAAAACCCTTCGACAAGGCCCGCCTCTCCAAAGCCATCAACAAAGCCAAAAAAGAGATCGAAGCTCACACCAGCACCACCGAACGCCTCGAGCAACTCGTCTCCCAGCTCTCCGCTCCCAAATCCAACTCCACACAACCCAGCAAAATCCTTGTCCGCTCCCAACAGCGCATGCTCTTGGTCGACGCCGAAGACCTCATCTTCGCCTCTATCGAAGGCGGCCTCATCTCGGTCACCGCCAAGGACCTCGAAGGCTCCTCCAACTACCGCACCCTAGAAGAACTCCACGCCACCCTCGACCCCGACTCCTTCTGGCGCCCCCACCGCTCCTTTCTCGTCAACATCCACCACATCCGCGAAGTCGTCCCCTGGTTCAAATCCAGCTTCATGCTGAAAATGGACGACAAAAAATCCTCCGAAATCCCCGTCTCCCGCCAACAAACCAAACGCCTCCGCGAACTCTTCAAACTCTAATCAAATTTCTCATTCACAGGGGGCCTAGCTTTGCTAGATCCAAACAAAAGGGAAGGCCTTTCTAAAGGGGATGCTCGATTTCTAGAAATAATAGACAAATATGGATGGCACGTCATGAGTGTGGCGCCTCTTGTGGGCGAATCGGGTCATTGCTTCTCGTACTCAACCGGGCTTTTTATGCGGTTCCAACATCCGGAAATCATTCTTTGCGGATTAGACCCAGAAACCTCTCGGTTCATAATCAACGGGATCGGAGGCGAGGTAAAGGCTGGGAAGAAATTCGAGAAGGAGAAAAACTACTCGGGCATCTTCGGCAAGGGAATGAAATGCGAGTTTCGCCCCGTTTTGTTTGCGAACTACGGAGAATACGTCTGCTGGGCAAGCTGGTTTTACGAATATGCGGAGTTTCCAGTATTGCAGTGTTTTTGGCCAGACAAGAAAGGGCATTTTCCTTGGGACAAGAAATGTGATCCCGACGTTGTCAGTAGTCAACCAATGCTCTTCCTCCAACCGCCGTCTGTGATGTGAGCTGGTGGGGTGCCGCACCCTGCGTTTTTCAGGGTGCGGGTTTAGATTCCACTTCAACCTCGCTCTGTACGACGAGCACACTGTCATCCTGAAGCCATCCGACGAGGATGGCTGAAGGACCTCAACGTAAACCGATTCTCAACATATAATGGAAAGCGCGTCTGCTTCTTACCGATTACCGATTACTGATAACTGATCACTTTCTCCCCCATGCTCACCCGCCTCCAAAAAATCCTCGCCTCCGCCGGCATTGCCTCCCGCCGCAAAGCCGAAGAAATCATCACCTCAGGCCGCGTTACCCTCAACGGCCAGGTCGTCACCGAACTCGGCACCAAAGCCGATCCCGACACCGACACCATCACCGTCGACGGCAAGGCCATCAGGCCCACCCAGCGCCCCGTCTACCTCATGCTCCACAAGCCCAAAGGCTATGTCACCACCGTCAGCGACCCCGAAGGCCGCCCCACCGTCATGCAACTCCTCGGCCCGCTCACCGAGCGCGTCTACCCCGTCGGCCGCCTCGACTACGCCAGCGAAGGCCTCCTCCTCCTAACCAACGACGGCGCCCTCGCCCAAAAACTCACCAAGGCCGGCTCCCACGTCCCCAAAAAATATCTCGTTAAAATCAGCGGCCGCCCCGATGAAAAATCCCTCGCCCGCCTCCGCGCCGGCGTTCACATCACCCTCGACGACGACCGCCGCGTAAAAACCTCCCCCGCCAAAATCCAACTCCACGAAGACGCCCCCAACCCTTGGTACGAAGTCACCCTAATCGAAGGCCGCAATCGCCAAATCCGGCGCATGTTCCAATCCGTAGGCTTCCTCGTCGAAAAAATCAAACGCGTCCAGCTCGGCCCCCTCGTCCTCGACGTCCCCCCCGGCAAATTCCGCTCCCTAACCATTCGCGAAGTAGCCCAACTCAAACATCTCTCCCCGGCCCCCGCCCGCGAGAAATTGTCATCCTGAGCGCATCCGACAAGGATGTGCGAAGGACCGCAACGCACACTTCAAGCACAGTTTTGTGTTGGCGTTTTTCTTTTTCTGTCATCCCGACCGGAGCGGCCGGTTTTTCTTGCACGCCGTAGTTTGGCGTGCCGGCCGCGGAGTGGAGGGACCGCGGCAACCAATTCAGTGTGCCTGCTTCTCGGCGAACCTCTGCGACCTCAGCGTCTCTGCGTTATCTTTCTCTCGCTTCCTATTTTCCATCTTCAATTTTCTATTTTCGTCTCATCCTCTTCCCAACAACTCCCGTGCAATAATCGTCCTCTGAATCTCGCTAGTCCCCTCGTAAATCGTCACCACCCGCGCGTCCCGATACATCCGCTCCACATCCGACTCCCTCGAATACCCCTGGCTCCCGTGAATTTGCACCGCCTTATACACCACGCGGTTCGCCATCTCGCTCGCATACAATTTCGCCCGCGAAGCCGCCGACCCCATCCGCCCGCCCGTATCCTTCAACGCCGCCGCTTGATAAACAAGCGCTTGCGCCGCCTCGATCTCCGTATGCATATCCGCCAGCATCCACTGGATCGCCTGAAACTCCCCAATCGTTTTTCCAAACGCCACGCGCGCCCGCGCAAACTTCACCGACTCCTCCAGCGCCCCCTGCGCCAATCCCACCGCCAGCGCCGCAATCCCAATCCGTCCTCCATCCAGCGCGCTCAACGCAATCTTCAACCCTTGCCCTTCTTCTCCCAATCGGCCCGCCGCCGGCACCACGCAATCGTTAAACAGCAACTCCACCGACGGCGACGACCTCTGCCCCATCTTGTCCTCGTGCCGCCCAACCTTGAATCCCGCGTACCCCGGCTCCACCAGAAACGCTGTAATCCCTTTTCCCCCTGCCGCGGGATCCGTCTTCGCGAACACAAGGAAAACTCCCGCCGCCGACCCGTTCGTCACCCAGGTCTTCGTGCCATTAATCCGGTAATTCTCTCCATCCCGAACCGCCGTGGCCTGTATCCCCGCCGCGTCCGATCCCGCCGCCGGCTCCGTCAAGCAAAACGCGCCCAGAATCTCTCCCGTCGCCAGCCGCTTTAAATACCGATTCTTCTGCTCCGCATTTCCAAACGCCAGCAAAGGCGGCTGCACCGCCGAATTCGTCACCGATAGCGCCGTCGCCATCGCCGCATGCACCCGCGCCACTTCTTCGATCATCAGCACGTACGAAATCGCATCCAACCCCGCCCCGCCCCACTCCTCCGGCATCAACATCCCGCAACATCCCAGCAACGCCAGCTTCTCGATCGCCTCAGCAGGGAACTCCTCCGTCCGCTCCCACTCCTTCACATACGGACGCACCTCCACCTCCATAAATTGCCGCACCGTCTCCCGTATCAACCTCTGATGATCGCTAAGCCCAAAATCCATCGCCAATCCCACTCCTGCTCGTGTGGCACAGCCATTCCTGGCTGTGCTCTTGGGTTCCTCTTCTCTGCGCTTCCTCAGCGAACTCTGCGTCTCTGCGTTAGTTTTTTCTTCCTCTTCTTCCCATTTTCTATTTTCTCTTTTCCATTTTCTTCTTCTTCACCGGCCCGCCAGTCCGCAACGCCTCTGCCTCCCGCTCATCCAACAACCGATACCGCCCCCGCGGAATCCCCTCCACCGTCAAGCTCCCCAATCCCACCCGCATCACCTTCTCCACCGGATGGTGCTCCCGAAACATCAAGTTCCGCAACTTCTCCAATTTCGCGCCCTTTGCCCGCACTTCATACCAGTAATTCGCCACATGCCCGCGGCTGGCATCCGGCTGCCGCAACGTCTGCATCTTGATCCCGATTTCTTTTCCCAGCCGCTCCAGGTCCGTAAGCGTCAGCATCCCCTTGATCTTCACGTGGTACACCTGCTCCAGCGAGTCCCACTGCTTCAACATTTTCGCCGCCAGATCCCCGTCATTCGTCAAGAAGACCAATCCCGTCGCCGCGTACTCCAGATTGCCCACCGGGTACACGCGTTCCGGAAATCCCCGCAGCAAATTCCGCAAATTCTTCCGCCCCTCCGGATCGGCCAGCGAAGAAACCACCTCCGCCGGTTTGTGCATCAGCATATACACGACGCGCCGGTCCGACCCCTTGATCGTCCGCCCCGCCGCCTCGATCTTGTCCTTCTCGGGGTCCGCCTTGCTTCCCAGTTCCGTCACGACCTTCCCGTTCACCACCACCTGCCCGGAAAGGATCAACTGCTCCGCATGCCTCCGCGAAGCAATCCCCGCCCGCGCAATAATCTTCTGCAATCGTTCCATCATTAATTTGGGTTCCTCAACACGACGTAAGCGAAACACGAAAACCACGTAGTGGCCACCTTCAGGTGGCCAAGCCTGCGGGCTCCTCCGCCCTTGTAGCGGCCGCCTTCCGAGGCGGCGCCTTTTCTCAACTAAAGAATAAAGATATATTGAGGTTCCGAGCGCGAACCTCAGCAAGGTAATTTATTCTCCGGCCGCCGTACTCTTTGAATTCGGCGGTGGCGGATCCTCATCCAACTCGCCGCTCGGCATCCCCTCCGCCGTAGCCAGCGCCTCATGTTCCCGAAACTCTTCCGCCTCGTTCAGCTCTTCCCCTACGTGTTCAATCGCCTCCGCCGCCGAAGCATGCTCATGCCCGCCCGCCGCCTCCGCCGCATCCACTTCCGGATGCAACTCCCCTACCTGCTCTTCGGTCACATCTCCCGGCGCAATCCCCTCATCCGTCCCCAGCGCCTCGCGCGCCAACGCCTCAAACTCCTTCAAGCTCGGCAGTTCCTCCAAATCGCTCAATCCAAACCGCATCAAAAATTCTTTCGACGTCTTATACAAAATCGGCCGCCCCATCACCTCTTTGCGCCCAGCCGTGGTAATCAACTTCTTGTCCAGCAGCGTCGAAATCACGCCCGAGGTATTCACGCTGCGAATGTCCGAAATCTCCGGCGCCGTCACCGGCTGCTTGTACGCAATCACCGCCAGCGTTTCCAGTGCCGGCATCGAAAGCCGCAAAGGAGGCCTCAGCGACTTGATGAACCGCCTCACCACGTCATGGTGCTGCGGCTTCGTGTACATCTTGTACCCGCCCGCCACCGCGCGAACCTCGATCCCGCGCTCTTCCGCAGCATACCCGGCAACCAACTCATCCAGCGCCGATTGCACCGCCAGCTTCTCTTCGCCCAGCGCCGCGCTCAGTTGGTCAATCGTAGCCGGCTCGTCCGCGGCATAAATAATCGCTTCCAATGCGGCCTTGCGTTCTTCATTAGTCATTTAGTGCTCATTCACCATTTGCGGGGACATCAAATGATACACCATCCCTTCGAAGTGCGGGCCGACCCGGTCGGCCCGCTTTTACGCACTCAACCCCGCCACCCAAACGTGGGTGTTCTCCTTAAACGTTGTAGGGGCCGAGCTCGCCCGGCCCTCTTGTGTTTTGCCTGTCTCCCGTAGCGGCCACCTTCAGGTGGCCAATTCCCCCACGCAACCTAATTCCCGCCACACCCCCGCAATCCCACCTACCTCCCCGCCAACAACCCGATCAAAATCTTCATAAACTTCTCATTGTCCAAATCCGTCTGCACATGCACCAACGACTCCCCCATCCCCGGCCGTTCCTCCTCCGTCCAAACCAACGTATTTCCATACCCCGCCGTATGCGAAATATCCATGTCCATATACAGCGTCACTTCCTTCGTAATCACGCTCGGCTCCAGCCAGGCCACCGACGCCAGTTCATCCCACAAATACTCCTCATCCGAGTACTTCCCGATATAAGCCGCCGATGGCGTGCCAGCCGAGGCAATCTTCTGAATCGTCTCGTTCGTGAGCCGCGTCTTTACCGAAATATCCACCGTCGTCACCGTAATCTTCTTCCACGGCGCCCGCAGCACGATGTGCACCGCCTCCGGGTCCCACCAGAAATTAAACTCCCGCCGATTCTCCGTCTTCCACGCCAGCGGCACTTCCGGCGCGATGCTTCCGCCCATCACCACCAGCTCCTGCGCCAGTTCCGCCACCTTTGGGTCCAGCATCAGCGCCAGCGCAATGTTCGTCATCGGCCCGCCCGCGTAAATCGTCACCTCATGCGGATACTTGTGCACCATCCGGATAATGAAGTGCGCCGCATCCTCGTCTTCCGCTTTCCGTGAAGGATTTCCCTCCGGCAAATCCGGCACCTCGTAAGGCCCATGCACTTCGCCTACAAATTTCCCCGTGCCGTTCTTCGTCCATGCTCCCTGGTAGCGCACCTTTCCATACAACCGCGACCACCGCGCAATCTCCTCCTTGCTGTTGATCAACGGAAAGATTGCTCCGGGATACACCTTGATCTCCGGATGGTTCGTCAACTCCAGCATTCGCAGCGTGTGCGCCACCTCTTCATCCCGCCACTGGTCGCCGCTGACGATCGTCAGCCCAAGTACTTCCGCCTGCGGCGCCTGAATCAACGCCAGCATCGACTGCTGGTCGGTGGTAGCCGGCCCCCGCGCATCCTGATCCACAATAATTTTTCGTTTCCCCTGCCCCTGAACGGAAACGCATGCGGCGAACAACAAAAAACAGAGCACTGCGATGATGCGACGACCCATGGCTGGCTCCCCACCCGAAACCTGCATTCGGGCCTTAGTGAATTTGCAAGAGGTACGATGGAACTGGAGATGTGTACGACAGGTACAGCCTAACCACTTCCGGCCCCGGACTCAAGATCGCATTGAGTGGTACGTAAATGTTTCCCACATCCATCTTAAGAAACTCTCTTGTATTGAATCGGTTTAATGTAAGATACGGCTGCCGGGATTCTTTCGGTTATCCTACCGAATCGTGAGGCTCCGTATGTCCCAGATTCGCTCCTTTTTCTACGGTTTGTCTGCGCTCGTGGTTTTCTCTCTTCTTCCAGGCGCCGCACTTTGTCAAGACGCGCCGCCAATCCGAATTTTCCTGGAAGACGGCTGGCGAATGGAGTCGTCGTGCAAACTCTCCGCCAAGGCTGAAGCGATTGCCGCTCCCGGCTTCGATGATTCCAAATGGCACCCCGCCGTTGTTCCCGGCACTGTCGTCGGCACCCTGGTCAGCGACAAAACTCTCCCCGATCCCAACTACGGCATAAATCTCAATTCTTACCCCGGCGCATTCACGAACAACAAAATTCAAGCCGCCAATCTCGATATGCCCGGCGGCAGTCCCTTTCGCTGCTCCCACTGGTTCCGCACCGAATTTGCCGCGCCCGCCGCTTACGCCAACCGCGCCATCTGGCTCCATTTCCTTGGCATCAACTACCGCGCCAACATCTGGCTCAACGGCAAGCAACTCGCCGATCGCAGCGAAATCGCCGGCGCCTACCGCGCCTACGAATTTTCCATCGGCGACCTTCTGCACAGGGAAGGGAAGAACGCGCTCGCCGTCGAAGTCTTCGCCCCCGAAAAAAATGATCTCGGTCTCACCTGGGTCGACTGGAATCCCACTCCGCCCGACAAAGACTCCGGCATGTGGCGCGAAGTCTTCCTCTCCTCCTCCGGCGATGTCACGCTGCGACATCCGTTTGCCAACGCCAAACTCGACTCCGCCTACAAATCCGCTGCGCTCACTCTCTCCGCCGAACTTCGCAACAACACCGATCACCCAGTAAAAGCCACGCTGCACGCCAACACCGGCGATATTCAACTCGCTCAACCCGTCGAACTCGCGGCCAAGGAAACGAAAATCGTCCGGTTCTCCCCCGATCAATTCCCGCAACTCAAGCTGGCCAGCCCGCGTCTTTGGTGGCCCTACCAGATGGGCGAACCCTATCTCTACAACGCCACGTTCCGCGTCGATATTTCCAGCGAACTATCCGATTCCGCCTCCCTCGACTTCGGCATCCGCGAAGTCACCTCCGAGCTCACCGAATCCGGCGGCCGCCTGTTCAAAGTAAACGGCAAGCGCGTCCTCATCCGCGGCGCCGCCTGGGCGCCCGACATGCTCCTCCGCTGGGACTCCAAAAAACTCGACGCTGACCTCGCCTATGTCAAGGACATGGGCCTCAACACCATTCGCCTTGAAGGCAAAACCGACCGCGACGAATTCTTCAACAAGACCGACAAGCTTGGCATCCTGGTCATGCCCGGCTGGATCTGCTGCGATGCCTGGGAACACTGGAAATCTTGGACCCCTGAAACCAAAAAAATCGCCGCTGCCTCGATGGTCGACCAAGCCTCTCGCCTGCGCAATCACCCCAGCGTTTTCGTCTGGCTCTACGGCAGCGACGGCCCCCCGCCAGCCGAAATCGAAACCATGTACCTCGACATCCTGAAAAATCTCGAGTGGCCGAATCCTACAGTGTCCTCCGCCTCCGAAACTCCCACCAAAGTCACCGGCAAATCCGGCGTGAAAATGACCGGCCCCTACGAGTACGTTCCCCCTATGTATTGGCTCTCCGATAAAAAAGCTGGCGGCGCCTGGAGCTACAACACCGAAACCAGCCCCGGCCCCGCCATCCCCACCAAGGAAAGCCTCGCCAAGTTCATCCCGAAAGAACATCTCTGGCCCATCGACGATTACTGGAATTTTCACTCCGGCGGCGAACGCTTCACCACGATCGATGTCTTCCGTGACGCCCTCGAAAAGCGTTACGGCGCCCCCACCTCCCTCGACGACTTCGAGCGCAAAGCCCAGGCCATGGCCTATGACAACCAGCGCTCCATGTTCGAAGCCTACGCCCGCAACAAATACGTCTCCACCGGCGTCATCCAGTGGATGCTCAACAACGCCTGGCCCTCCCTCATCTGGCATCTTTACGACTACTATCTCGTCCCCGCCGGCGGCTACTTCGGGACCAAAAAGGCCCAGGAAATCGTCCACGTCCAATACGACTGGGACACCAACTCTGTCTCCGTCATCAACGGCAAATACGAAGACCTGAAAGGCTACAAAGTCACCGCGAAGTTGTACAACATCGACGCCAAGGAAGTCGGTTCCCGCGATGCCACGATTGATGTACCAGCCGACGCTGCCACCAAAGCCCTCGATCTTCCAACTCCGGCGAATCTCTCCACCACCTACTTCCTGAAACTCCAACTCCACGACCCCTCCGACAATCCGGTCAGCGACAATTTCTACTGGCTCTCCACCAAGCTCGACACCATGGACTGGAAGCACAAAAAAGACACCGTCTACACCCCGCAAAAAGACTTCGCCGACCTCACCGGCTTAAACTCTCTCCCGCAAGTGAAACTCGAGGCTCAGTCGTCCGGAGGGGCCACCGGGAAAACTGGCGTGATTCACCTCCGCGTCAAAAACACCAGCAACGCCGTGGCCTTCATGGTTCATCCGCGACTTACCAAAGGTCCGGGCGGCGACGACCTCGTCCCCGTTTTCTGGGACGACAACTATTTCTCGCTTCTCCCCGGCGAGGAAAAATCTGTCTCCGTTTCCTTCGCCCGTGCTGATCTCGGGGGCAGTGACCCCAATCTCACAATCGACGGCTACAACATCGCACCAATCTCCCTCGCCATCGCCACTAATCGTCAAGAATGAAGATTTTGCCATGGATTCGTCTCGTCATTGGAATTGCACTCATAGCTTGTACTGCGCCCGCTCGCCGCGGCGAACGAGCCGCTCCGTCCCGTAGCGGCGACCTTCAGGTCGCCAAGCCCAGTCTCACTACCAAATCGAAACTTGTCATTCTGAGGGCATCCGATGAGGATGCCCTCAGAACCTCAACTTATCCCCCCCTCAAATTTTCATTTGGAACACGACACGTGAACGGCTAAAGGCTGACGGCTGTAGACTTTCCCCCAGCCGTTACCCTTTGGCCACCACGCTCCCCACATTCCCCCTTGCCACTCCTACTGTTAGCGACTAAGCTACCATTTCGATTGGAGAAAACCGTGCCTAAAGAGAAACCACAAGTCAACATCGGCGAAGTCATCAAAACCTACCGCAGCCAGCGCGGCCTTTCCCAGGGCGACATCGAGCGCCGCACCGGCCTCCTCCGCTGCTACCTCTCGCGCGTCGAAAACGGCCACACCGTTCCCTCGCTCGAAACCCTCGCGAAAATCGCCGAAGCCATGGAAATTTCGCTAGCCGACTTTTTCCCTGGCACCGAAACTCCGCGCGACAAAGAAACCCAGAAAATGCTCGGCGAACTCAGCCAGGACGAAATCCGCTTCCTCGCCGAAATCAAAAAGTACAGCACCACCCTCTCCGAAGGCGACAAGCGCCTGGTGCTAGCCATGATCCGCAAAATGGCCACCCTCCTCCCCACCCAAGCCGCCGCCCAAGCCAAAAAGCCAATGCTCCGCCGCCCCTCCCTCTAACAATTTTTCATCTTCAAATCGAAAAGGCCCGCTTTCGATTGGCGGGCCTTTGTATTTCTGATTGTGGGTGCCGCATCCTGCGGTTTTCAGGGTGCGGGTTTTTCCTCTCTGCGCACTCTGCGCCTCAGCGTTAAGCTCTCTTCCTGTTTTTCTTACCCGTCAACTTCCTAAACATTCCGATTCCTCAACGCCTGCAACGCCTCCGGCAACGCAGCCCCGCCACGCCCATTTCCACCCGCCCCGTCTTTCCCGTCGTCCTCTACTTTATCTCCCTCGCCCGGCGCCAAAAACAGATTCGTCTCCACCGCATGCTGCTTCGTATAAAGCTCGAAATACCGCCCATGCGCCGCATACAGCGACTCATGCGTCCCGCGCTCCAGAATATTCCCCTCCTGCACCACCAAAATCTGCTCCGCCCGCCGAATCGTGGACAACCGGTGCGCAATCACAAACGTAGTCCGCCCGCGCATCAAATATCGCAGCCCTTCCTGAATCAGCGCCTCCGACTCCGAATCCAGGCTCGACGTAGCCTCATCCAGAATCAAAATCCGCGGATCCGCCAATATCGCCCGCGCAATCGAAACCCTCTGTTTCTGCCCGCCCGAAAGCTTCACTCCGCGTTCGCCCACCACGGTGTCGTACTTCTTCTCGTAATTCTCCGCAAACTCATCCACCCGCGCGATCCGGCATGCTTCCATAATCTCCGCTTCCGTTGCTCCCGGCCTCGCATACGCCACGTTCTCCCGAATCGATCCATCGAAAAGAAAAGTCTCCTGCAAGACCACGCCAAGCTGCGTCCGATATGAACTCAGCTTCACCGTCGAAAGGTCCGCGCCATCCACCAGAATGCGCCCCTGCGTAGGCGTATAAAACGCCGAAACCAGCCCGATCATCGTCGATTTTCCCGACCCCGACGGCCCCACCAGCGCCGTAACCGTCCCCGGCTCCGATACAAAACTCACCCCGTGCAACACTTCCTTCGCCGCCTCGTAAGAAAAATGTACCTCCTCGAATTCCACCCGCCCCGTAATCCGCTCCAGCGAAACCGTGCGCCTCGGGTCCTGATCTTCCTTCGCCTCGTTCAAAATTTCACGCGTCCGCTCCAACCCCGTAATCGCCTCCGTCAACTGCGTCCCGATCGCCACAATCTGAAACACCGGCGCGATCAGCATCGCCAGAAACATCGAGTACGAAAAAAACATCCCGATGGTCATCTGCCCGCCAATGATTCTCCGCGCGCTCAGGTACATCACCACTGCGCTCACCAGCCCCATCAGCATCGCGCCTGAAAGGCTCATGATCGAAGTGGCCGTCAAGGTCTTCAGCACGTTGTCCAGCAGCCGCTGCACCCCGCCCGCGAACACGCCCTCCTCATGCTCTTCCGCGTGATAGCCCTTCACCACCCGCACCCCGCCTAGCGACTCGGTCAGCCGCCCGGTCACCTCGGCATTAATTTTGGGCCGCTGCCGAAAAATCGGCCGGATCGTCGAAAACGCCTTATTGAGGAACAGCGCGAAAACAATCAGGACGCCAAACGCGACGACCGTCATTACGGCGTTGATATAAAGCAGCACGCAGAGAGCCAGAACCGCCGTCATCAACCCGCCGACAAACTCCACCAGTCCCGTGCCGATCAGATTCCGCACGCCTTCCACGTCGCTCATAATCCGCGAAACCAGCGCCCCGGTCTTGTTCGCGTCGTAAAAACTCACCGAAAGCCGCCCGATATGCGCCTGCACCTGCTTCCGCAAATCGGTGATCATCCGCTGCGCCGATTTCGACAAAAGCTGCGTCAGCGCAAATGACGAAAGCCCCTGCACCAGCGTTGCCGCAATCACCGTCAGCACCAGCGGCAGCAGCAGTTGCTGCTGCTTCTTCCCGATCACGTCGTCCACCAGATATTTCGTCGACCCGGGCAGCACCAGCCCCGCCACCCGGTTGATCGCCATCAGCCCGAACCCGAGAATCAAAATCCCCCGGCGCGGATGAATCAGCGCCCAGATCTCCGGCAGCGAACTCCAGTTCACTTTTTTCTTGGGTTTCTTTTCTGCCGTCTCGCTCGTGCTGGCCCTGCTCGACGAGCGTTCTCCGGAAGCTCCCTTAACCGCAGTTGGTGTATATGTTGAGCGTAAAGACATGAGTCCCCGTTGTTCGTTTTGAAGGATACCCGTTCGATGCGCGAACCGCCACGGAATGTACGCAGTAGCGTCCACCTTCAGGTGGACCCGCATTCCGTCGGTCACGTTGGATATCTATTCAGGAAAACGCAGGAATGAAAATAATGGCCGACCAGAAGGTCGGCCACCAAAGGGAATTAATCGATTAAATGGGGAACAACCATGAGGTCACCAAACGGGGTGACTCCGTGTTCTAACTCTTCGTATCCACAATCACCGGCTGGTTCAACCGAAACTCCAACCGCATCTCCGGCCTCAAGTGGATATCCTTCTTCCCGGTGAAATACGCCACAGCCGTCCCAGCTCCCGCGCCAATCGGCCCCCCAATCAGCGCGCCCTTTCCTCCAGCCGCCGCCGCGCCAATCAACGCGCCTCCGCCGGCTCCGCCCCCAATCAACGCCCAGTTGCGCTTCTTGTGATCGCCGCCCCTGCGGTATGCACTCGACGTCCGCAAATCGTACGTCTTTCCATCGAGCTGCATCGATTCCAGCGCCAGTTGCAGGTGCGCCCGCCCCATCAAATGTCCAGACGGCCGAGCATCCACAACAATGCCTTCCACCGGCGTCCCTTGCGGGATCACGGTCTTGTCATTCAAAACCACAGGCTCCGAGATCGTAGCCTCAAAGTGGTCCCCGGGACGGTTCTGGTTGCTGGAAATTCCCTGATCCAGCGTCACATGAATCGCCGTCTCTTCCGGAACTGTCACCGGCACAGTCCTTGGGTGAACCACCAGCGTCACCGCCGCCGTTATGATTCCCGCGGAGAGCAGCACAATTGCACTCCCGAGCAACACATTTCGTTTGCTTCCAATCATGAATTCCTCCCTGCCATTTCAAGCCGCAGGGCCTTCGCCAAACCACCGCGTTTTAAGTTGTTGAATGTAAAGGTCTAGCGAAGAAAGCCTTCGCAAAGGCAGGGAACTAAATTCAACCCCAGAGAAATTTTGGAGTACCGGAACTACCTCAGCCAGTATTCGGCTCCCACTTCTGATTTTTCATCGAATCGGCCCGAAGGGTTTCAGCCGGAATAATCGAACAACGTCATGAACCCGAGATCCATGTGCAACTGTTGGTGGCAGTGGAACAGCGTCAGTCCCGGATTGTCGGCAACGAAATCAATTTCCGCTTCCAGATAACCGCCGAGCATCACCACATCCTTGAAAATCCCCGCTGTCGGTTTTCCGCCCAGCCGTGTCAGCTCAAAACTGTGCCGGTGCAAATGGATCGGATGAATATCGTCGCTCGCGTTGCGCATTCGAATCCGGTAGCGCTTGCCTTCGCGTAAATGGAAGGCGGCTGGCTGAACTCCACTGTTCATCGGGAAAGCAGTTCCGTTGATCGTCCAGCGATTGAATCCTTCTTCCTCCGCATTGTCCTTCGCAAAAAGCATCTCAATCGTTTCATCAGGCGCAGCCGCCGTTGCGCCGGGTTTCCCGAAACGCGTGTAATCCCACCGAAACGCCGGCGGTGCCAGCCACACCGGTTTTCCCGTGCCTCCCGCGTATTCCACAACGATCCCCATTCCGCGGTGACGATCATCGTCGTCGAGATCGCCCAGTACCCAAACTCCCGGATGATTCATTTCCACAATCGCGGAAATGCGTTCCGCCGTCCCCAGCCACAAAACCGGAACCTTCACCGGGTTCGGCACCGGATTCCCATCCAGCGCCACAACTACAAATGAATGCCCCGGCAGCGCCAAGTTCCGAATTTCTGTCGCGCTCCCATTCAAAATGTGAATCAACACTCGCTGCCCGCGTTTCACTCGAACCGGCTTGCTGTGCCCCAGCATCCGCCCATTAATCGTGAACGCGTTGTAGCCCACTTCATATCCATGCGGCATGCCCTTGGCCAGCGAAGCGTTCATCGCGGCCTCACCCGCATCCTTTAGCGATTTCACGATAGCCGCCGGCGAAAGAAAATCCTGCGCCATATCCCCGCCCTGGCTGAACGTCGGCTCAAACTCTTTCAGCACCAGAAAAATTTCCTGGTCGTAGCGCCCAGGATTTTCTTTCGGCTCGATGTAAACGAGTCCCACCTGCCCGCTGTACTGACCGGCAGCCAGATCCGCCCCCGCGCGATTATGCGTGTGATAAAAGCGCAATCCCGCCGGCCTCGGCGTAAAAACAATTCGCCGCTGCCCCTGCGCGGGAATGAACGGCGTCCCTTCCTCCGCCGCCCCGTCCACCTCCACTGGCACCTGCTGTCCGTGCCAGTGAAGTTGCTCCGGCGCATCGGTGTGATTGAACACATCCACCGTCGCCAGCCGCCCTTCCTTGAATCTCAGCAGCGGCCCGGGAAATTGCCCGTTGTAAGTAACCGCCGAAACAATCCGCTTCGGCGCAATCTCAATCGGCGCCGCCTTGATATGCAAACTGTAATCGGCGGGAGGGTCGCTGGCAGGCGATTTAAGCGCGACGGCAAGAATACCTTGCCTGGGGAGCAGCATGGCTCCCGCAGCGAGGCTTGTGCGCTTAAGAAATTCACGGCGCGACTTCAAAAATTCGCCCACGTCATTTCCCCTAACCACATTTGCGCGATCATTCGCGTTGACTCAGAGTTCGCGCGCTTATTTTGCCGGCGATACGACGCCCACTTTGTCCACTCCACTGCAAGCGATATACACGCGCCCGTCCGACGTGGCCGCCATGTTGCGAACCACTCCTCCGCCGGACGGAATCTTCGCGCTCGCAAACGTCTGCGTCTTCGGATTGAACTGCACGATCGTATTCGGATGCACGCCAGACTCGCTGTACCACACCATCCCATCCGGGGTAATCGCAATCCCGTAAGGATTCGCTTCCGCCCCGCCCGGCGAAGTGAACAACTTCACGCTCCCCGTCGCCGTGTTCAGCGTGCCCAAATGCCCACTCTTGAAATCCGTAAAATAAACCGTATCGTCCGCCGCAATCGCCACTCGCCGCGGCCGCACTTCCGCCGGAAGCGCGTACTCCTTAATCGCCATCGTCTGCGGATCGATCGAAGCCATCTTGTTCGTGCCCAGCTCGCAGAAAATCGGCACGCCCTTGCTGTTGACTTGAATCCCGTAAGGCAGCGCGGACTCCGTCGGAACTTCCTTCAACTCAATCTTCCCGCTCTTCGGATCCAGCCGCCCCACCATGTTCCCGCCTTGGACGGTAAACCACAAAATCCCGCGCGCATCGAATACCGCCGTATGCGGATCGTCCGCCTTCTCGCTCGGCATTTTGTATTCCGTCACTTTGCCCGTGCGTGGGTCGAGCTTCCCGATGTACCCGCCAAAATTCGCCGTGAACCAGATATTCCCCTCTTTGTCCGCCACCAATCCGTGCGGCCCGGCATTCTTGTCCTCGGGCAGCGGATACTCCTTGAACTCGCCCGTCTTCGGATCCAGTCGCCCCAGCTTGTTTACCATCTGCTCGGTGAACCACAGCGCTCCGTCTACTCCCACCGCCGGATCGTGCGGATGCCCGCCCTTCGTAGGCACGGCCCACTCCTGAATCGTGACGTTGAGATTGCTCACATCCGAGGGCATGTTCGCCGCACGGTGTTTCGGCAAGGCCACCGCGGCGATCGCTCCAAAAAATACCAGGCAAAGCAGCGCGAAGGTTCGTTTGCTCATGACGTTCCCCCCTTGATCCCAATTGTGATTATGGACGTTCTTTTCCGCCACCCGGGTACAAGCTTATGGCATCCCATCGCGGCTCAGCGAGTGTATAGCGCAATGCGCGCTCCGATGCCATAATGTTTCCACGCTTTTGACAAGGTTAACAGCCGCCAATCGCACCCCGCCGGCGTTGTAGACCTGACCAATCGATTCAACGGGAGTATCGGTATGCCTGCCGCGCATCTCAGTCTGACGGGAACGAAAGAATTCATCGCCCTCGAAGAAAGCTACGGCGCGCACAACTATCGTCCGCTGGACGTGGTAATCGAGCGCGGCGAAGGCGCGTGGCTCTTCGACGTGGAAGGGAAGCGCTATCTCGATTGCCTCGCCGCGTATTCCGCCGTCAATCAAGGTCACTGCCATCCGAAGCTCATCGAAACCCTGATCGAACAAGCGCGCAAAGTCACGCTAACCTCACGCGCATTCCGCAACGCGCAATTGCCGCTGCTCTACAAAGAACTCCACGAATTGACCGGCATGGACATGGCCCTGCCCATGAACTCCGGCGCCGAAGCGGTCGAAACCGCCATCAAAGCCGCCCGCAAGTGGGGCTATACAAAAAAGGGAATTCCCGCCGGACAAGCCGAAATCATCGTCTGCGAAGGCAATTTTCACGGCCGCACCATCAGCGTAGTGGGCTTTTCCACCGAAGAACAGTACAAGGACGGCTTCGGCCCATTCACACCAGGCTTTCGCGTCATTCCATTCGGCGACGCTCAAGCCTTGCGCGCCGCAATCACTCCGAACACCTGCGGCTTCCTGCTCGAACCAATCCAGGGCGAAGCCGGAATCATCATTCCGCGCGATGGCTTCCTGCGCGAAGCCGCCGAAATCTGTCGCGAAAACAACGTGTTGCTGATGGCCGATGAAATCCAATCCGGCCTCGGCCGAACTGGCAAACTCTTCGCCTGCATGCACGAAGACGTTCAACCCGACGTGCTCATCATCGGCAAAGCACTCGCTGGTGGGTTTTATCCCGTCTCCGCGGTGCTGGCTTCAAACGAAATTCTTGGCGTCTTCCAACCCGGCGATCACGGCAGCACTTTCGGCGGCAATCCGCTCGCCTGCGCTCTCGCGCGAACGGCCCTGCGCATCCTCGTCGAAGAAAACCTGATCGACCGCTCCGCGGAACTCGGCGCCTACTTCCTCGAAAAACTGCGCACCCTGAAAAGTCCACTCATCCGCGAAATTCGCGGCCGCGGCCTCTGGCTCGCCATCGAACTGAACACCGACGCCCGTCCCTATTGCGAAGCCCTCAAAAACGAAGGCCTCCTCTGCAAGGAAACCCACGACACCATCATCCGCATCGCCCCGCCCCTCGTTATCCAACGCGACGAAATCGACTGGGCCGTCACCCGCATCGCCAAAGTCCTCCCGTAACATTTCTTCGTAGCGTCCACCTTCAGGTGGACCCGCTTGCCTTTGTACCGGCCGCCTACCGAGGCGCGTTTTTTGCGCCCCGGATGGTTTTGCGTGGCGGGCGCTTTTTGTTACGCCCGACCCACGACCTGCTTGGGACTTCAGATACAGTCGCTGTCTAAATGTAGTTCCCGTCAACCTACTATTATGATAAAGGGACCTACAGTAAGGAGTACGTATCCCATTACTAATAGCTGAGCAAGGAGGCCGTATGAAATCCATGTTCTGGATACTCTTTGGGTTGGTCGGGAGCGCACTTATGCCAACTCTGGCGAGGGCGCAGGGGGGGTGCAATTGCGCGTCGCCGGTTAGTGCAACATATTTCTGCATTGACGCCTACTGCTACAACCGAAAGGCAGTTGTAAAATGCAGCGGTATTTACTATGACTCCTGCGTCGCCTGTTACGATGCCGCGATCGAAGTGCCCTGCTGCCCTTACGATCCTGCATATACAGCTATATATGGTGGTTCCTGCCAGATAATCACCGCAAAGGTCCATGGACCCAGTGGATTATATGCGCGCGGTTTCGCCCAGGCCTGCGATGGTAGCCTTGTGCGTACGGTGATGGGTCTACCCGAACCGCTCGTGGATCGGCGGAGGTCGAAGTGAAATGGCGCGGGTCTGCGGACATGTTGGGGCTCGTGCTCGCAATTTGTCTGCTAATGGTCAATAGTGTGCACGCTCAATCCACCACCACCGCCCAAATTCCGCAGGTCGAACTCAAGCCAGGCGAGAAAACAGCGGTCGCAAATCAGCCCTCCTCCGGAGGGATTGACCCCATCCGATGCGATTCCCGTGGAAACATTTATATGCGCCCGGTGTCGGCAAAATCGGCTGCGCTCGCTGCGCCAATTCTCCGCATTTCCGCGGACGCTCAAAACACGACATTCTTCGACGTTTCCAGCGTGCCCGAAATAAAAGAATCGCCGGGTTTTGAAATATACGATTTCGCCATAACGAAGACGGGCAAAATCCTTGCAGTGGCCGGGATCGCCACAAAGGGTGGGAATCCATTCGCCGCTGTGATTCAAGTCGATGGAGATGACAAATCAGCTTCCTTGATCCGGATCGACTCTAATTTTTCACCACGCCAGATAGCCCCCATGCCTTCCGGCATGTTCTTATTATCTGGCGTTCAACATTCCACGAAGTTCGCTGGGCCAGCGTTCAAGCAGACCGGCGCACCGTTTACGGCGATTTTTGACTCGCGTGGAAAACTGGTGAAGGAAATCCAGTTGCCGGGGGACATCAAGATTGAAGAAATCGACGCTTCGAAAGTTGAAAAGCCGGACATTACTGCGCTCCAGGCGGTGGATTTGAGTCGGTTCGTCGTTGCGGATGACGGGACCATTTACATGCTCCGGAGTGGGCCTATGCCCAAGGTCTACGTCATCTCATCGGCTGGCGAGGTTATCCGTAGTTTTCCAGTCGCTACCCCCCCGGGCGATGTCACCCTCTCATCGATTTTTTTCGCCGCTGGTCGTCTCGCATTCGACTTCTATTTGCCGGCCTCCAAGGACGATTCCCGCGTGAAACTGCTGATTCGGATTGTTGATTCCGAGACTGGTCGAATTCTTTGGGACTATGTTCCCACCAAAGAGATTTACGGGATTCCTGCGTGTTACAGCGGCCAGGACTTCACGTTGCTTGCCGGTACACAGGACCATCGATTGGCGTTATGGAAAGTTTCGCCCCAATAACGCGCAATCCTCGTCTCTTAATGGCGAATATCCCCAGTCGCGCTTGGTTTTTTGTTGCGGAATTGCAGCAGCTTTTTCACTTCTGCGATAACTTCACCGTCTGAACTCTTCACCTCAACACCAAACTCGCGATCAATCTTTTCTTCCTTCTTCAACGCCTCCCGGATCTCCGCGATCTGCTCGTCTGTTATCCGAAACGCCGCATAAACCGTCCCCCGCCCCGGCCTGCGAAATCGAATCGACGCTGACTTGTCCCAAACAATGTAATCCCGCCCCAGAATCTCGATGAACATCACCATGTAAAACGGGTCCGTCATCGAATACAGCGACCCGCCATAATGCGTCCCAACGTAATTCGCATTCCACCAGTGCAGTTTCATCTCCACATCGACTTCTTTCCAGTCCGCCTGAATCCGCTTAATCCGTACGCTCGCCCCCAACAGCGGTGGCCAGAGATTGAACAGTAGCTTCTTATTTCGCCTGAAGAGTCGCTTGAACAAGGAATCCTCCGTGGCACAGGCTCGTGCCTCCATGCTGCCATAGCCCATGCCAGCCATCCAGGGAACGCAGAAGTTCGATGCCAGGGAGAGTCCCACGGACAATATCTTCGATCGGATGGATTCGGAACAGAAACTCTAGTGGGGACGAACTCTTCAGTCCGCGGCCGGGACCGTTCCCCGCAGCTTGGCCGCGGGTTTCTCGAAATTCAGCACACTGCTCACGAACTGGCTGAGCGTGCCGCCCAGATGCCCCAGTACGCGCTGCTTCAGTGAGGTGTAATCCTGCGTCCCACAGAAAAGATCGCTCAGCAATTGCCGGAACACCGCGTTGCGTTGCAAAAACTGCACCATTCGCGTCGTCACCGCGCAGCCCAGGAACGACCCGCGATAGAAACGCCTCACGATGCGTGCCGCAAATTCCAGCTCCAGTGAAAACGAAGCCCGCACCCGCGAAGGATACAGCTCGGGACATCCCTCCGCGATCGACCGCCCAAGCAACTCTCCCGAGCGCATCGCATAAAAAAGCCCTTCGCCGGTCAGCGGGTCCACCCACGCCGCTGCGTCCCCGCACATCGCCCAATTTTTTCCGATCACCGCGCGATCCGAAAGTGTCCGTACCTGCGGCGAAGGCAGCACGTGGCTGTAAAATTTGGCGTTTTCCGTCGCAAATTTTTCCGCCGCCGCAAACGCGTGCAGGTGAGAGCGCAGCTCGTTGCTGGTGTGCGCCGCCATGCTTCCGCAAATTCCCAGCGAAATGTGGTCCGCCCGCGGAAACGACCAGATGTATCCCTCGAACTCCGGCAAAAACTTGATGATGATCTCTTCGGCGGTCTCCGGCACGAAATAACCCTGGGTCATTTCCAGTTCGTCGGCCGAAAGCGCCCGCGTGCCCGGCAGCATCTGGTTGCGCGCGCCGGAAGCCAGCACCACGAAATCCGCACTGCGCCATTCGCCTTCCACGCAATACCGCGGCCTGTCCGTGGAAGTGTCGATCTGCTGCACCCGGCGTTGATGCACTTCGCAACCCGCTTCGCGCGCGCGATCCAGCAGGAACCCGTTCAGCACCCGCCGCGAATAAATCACGATGGGATGCTTCAGATCCAGCTTCGCCCGCTGGTTCTCCGCGCTGATGATTTCCACGTTGCGGATCAATTTTTTCGGATGTGGATTATCCAGCAGAAAAGGGAAGTGTTCCGTAGCTTTATACGTCAGGCCGCCGCCGCACGGCTTCTCCCACGCCAGCCGTTCGTCATAAATATTTATGGTATGCCCGGCACGCGCGAGTTCTTCCCCGCACATGGCGCCCGAAGGTCCGCCACCGATGATAACAATGTCAGCCATTTGTGTGCTTTAACTGAACTATGTTCGCCTCTCCGGCGCAGGCGGGACAGAGCCAACCACTGGGCGGCCGGCCGCTCTTAGGACACAGGAAAGAGCACCAGGCAGAATCCCGCCAAAAGTATAGCACCGAAGACCGCGGCCGCCGTGGGGGAAGCCGTGCGCGCGCGTACCAATCGTGCACCCAGCCGCATAAACACAAAAAACAGCCCGAAATAGGGCATCAGCAGCACCACCAGTATCTGCCCGCTGTGCAGAACAAACGTGCCGAACGCCAACGCGAGCCACGCCAGCAGAATCGCCAGGTAGTCAATCCCAAGGCGTTTGCGCGGCTCCAGAACCGGGCCGAGGAGAAGTTCCAGCGCGTAAAGGAACACAAACGCCGCAACGAAAAACAGCGGAAAACGCGCCCATCTCTGCACGGTAAGCCACGCACTCGTCACCGTCAGGTCAAACCATCCGGTCACCAGCAGGTGCAGGATCAGCGCACCCGCGGCCGCGCTCAACACCACGCCGGTCTTCACGGCAAACTTGTTGTGCGCGAGCCTGGCGTGCAGTAGCACCAGCATGGCTCCGGCCAACAGGAAAAAGCTGGCCAGATAGTCCCCCTCAAACAATCGCAGCACTCGCAACGGGATGAAGTAGTGGAGCAGAAACACCGCGGCCAGCGAAGCGAGCAGCAGTTCCGCTAGAAATTGCAGCGTCTTGGGAACTTCGGACCCAGCAGGAGCTTCTTCTGCCACGGGCGTCGTCAATTCCCGCAAAAACGGTCCCGACAATAGCAGAATCCCCACAAAGCCGAACAACCCTCCGCCCAGGTAAAGCAAGCTCGGCACCCGCGCCGGATTCGGAATATTCAGCGCCCGCGCTGCCCAGGCCTGCGCCATTCGCGCCGCCCCGGGCGAAAACAATACGCTGACGTGCGACTGCCCCCGCAGCGAATGAAATTGTATCGTCGGGTCGGGGTTGCCCATGACCAGGTCTTCGGCATTCGCCGCCAGCCCTTCCGGTTCAAATTGTCCGGCGGTAATCAGCGTGTTCGGCAGCAGGTGCGGCGTAGTCTGAAACAGCAGCTTTTCCGGTGTCACCCCGTGCGTTGGTTGCATCGGCGCGGGAGAAAACGCGATCACTCCCGCCGGTCGGAATTCCGGCGCCAGGCGCAGCGCGATCGCTCCCCCCATCGAATGCCCCGCAAGAATCGTCCGATCCGGCACGATCATTCCGCGCGCAGACAATCCCCGCAACAAAGAGCGCCCGCAGTCCTCCGCGCTCGCAGGCGTAAAAGGGCCGGACGTGCGGCCGTGCCCGGGAAAATCCGGCACGTACACGGTCAGGCCCAGCTCCGCAAAACTCCGCGCCAGATACCTCATGATGTATTTGTTCGCCGCCAATCCGTGAAACAGCACTACGGCTCCCGCGTTTGCCTGCGCAGGCGCCTCGCGCTTTTGAACGATGGTCATGTCCACCCGGCATGCGCCAGCAACCGCATTCACGCGCTTTTCCGAGTAATCGCGCGCTCCCACGAAGGTCCACAACCCTCCCACCACCAGAAGCGCAATACCCGCCAGCGCTTGCCACATCGGCTTGGGCTTCATCGGCCCCACTCCCCACACCGGCGGGATTTACCAGCGACATGATAGAATTGAATTTCACACGGATTGGCGTTTGCTTCTTCAGAAGCCAGCATGGAGAACCTTTGCACCCCGCGGTTTTGACGCTTGACGCACTCATTTTGCAGTTTGGCCCGGCTAAACGCAACGGGCGCCGCGTGGTTTTCACAAACGGATGTTTCGACCTTTTGCACCCCGGACACATCAAACTCCTGGAAGCCGCCCGCGCTCGTGGTGACGCATTGGTGGTGGGACTAAATTGTGATGAGGTTGTCCGTGAACTAAAAGGAGCGAACAGGCCCATCTGCCCCGAGTTGGAGCGTGCGGAACTTCTATGTTCACTAGAATCTGTGGATGCGGTAACTATCTTTCCAGAGTCGACACCTCAGAAAACAATTGCCGTACTCCTACCTGATGTACTCGTGAAAGGTGGAGACTGGCTTCTGGACCAAATTGTCGGCCGCAAGGAAGTCGAGGCAGCTGGGGGAGAAGTGTTTTCGATTGATATTGTAGAGGGCTATTCGACGACGGGAATACTCCGCAAGATTCGCGCCACGTAGCGGCGACCTTCAGGTCGCCAAGCCCAGGCCGGTTAACCCGGCCAACCCAATCCTCCCGCCGCCAGCGGCGAGCCTTGGAGCGGCCCAATAAGTTTTTGCAAGCAGCATGATACTGCCCGCGGTTAGAGAACGTTTGGATCGTCTGCTGCGCCACCCCTCCTTGGATGGCGCGCTGGGAGAACTACGCGCGGGCGCAGGCCTCGTGGGCCTCTCCGGCCTGCAGGACGTTGCCAAAGCGCTGTCTGCCGCTTACTTCACTCATGAATTGCGTCGCCCCGCCTTCTTTCTCACCGAAAGCAATCGCCGCGCCGAAGAACTCGCGGAAACCATCCGCTTCTTCGGCCAGATTTTCCCCGGCGTAACCGGCGGCGTGGCCGTCCTGCCCGCCTTCGACAACCTGCCCTGGGATTCCCAAGCCCCTCACGCCGACATTCTGGAGCGCCGCGCCGCCACTCTTTATCGCCTGGCAAACGGCGAAGTTTCGCTCGTCATCGCTCCGATGGCCGCCGCGCTCTGGCGCTATCAGGATCCCTACGTTTATCTGACCCTCGCGCAGATCCTCGCGAAAGATTCCGAGGTCTCCCACGAAGCCCTCATCAAGCAACTTGGCAGCATCGGCTACGCGCGCACGGAAATGGTGGACCTTCCCGGCCAGTTCGCCGTTCGCGGCGGCATCGTCGACGTTTTCTCCCCCGAAGCCTTGCGCCCCGTCCGCATCGAGCTTCTCGGCGACACCGTCGAATCGGTTCGCGAATTTGATCCCCGCACCCAGCGCTCGATTGCTCCCGTAAACAAAACCACCATCCTGCCGCTCACCGAATGGAGCGTTCCCGCACCTGGCAGCCGCGAAGCGGAAGAATGGGAGCCGGGACGCTGGATGGGCGGAACCTCCGAAGCGGGCGGCAGCGCGCTCTTCGAACTCGCGGAAAGCTCTCTGAAGCCGATTGTGTTTCTCGATGAACCCCTGGCGCTCCGCGATGCCGCAAAGAAATTGCAGGAAGCCGCCACGGAGAATTACGAGCGCCACGGGCATGCGAATTCCCCCGAAGTCTCGCATTACTTTTGGAGCGAAGCCGACTGGGAACGCGCGCTGGCCAAGACCTCGCGAACGGAATTGGAACAACTGAATCTCGCGCAGAACGGCGGCCAGCGATTCGAGCTTAGCTCCCGGCCCAGCACGCGCTTTCACGGCGACGTGGTCGCCTGCGTAGGCGACGTGAAGTCCCAACTCGCTTCCGGCGGCACGGTCTATCTCACGGCCGCCAGCCTCGGCGAACTCGAGCGTTACGCCGACATCTGCCGCGAATACGAAGTCCCCTATGTTCTCGGCGAAACCGAAGAAGCCGCCGCGGGCTTCACCGCCGAAAGCGCCACGGAAAGCGCCGCCCTCGTTCTTGTGCGCGCGCCGTTCGCGCAAGGCGTCTCCTTCCCCGAAGCGAAAGTCACCATCTACGGCAACGCCGATCTCTTCGACGTTACGCCCTCCGTCGAACGCCCCAGCCGCAAAATCCGGACCAGCGGATTCTTCGCCGATTTCGCGGAGTTGAAGCCCGGCGATTACGTGGTCCACGTCGATCACGGCATCGGCCAGTTCGAAGGCCTCCGGCTGATCGAATCCGAAGGCCGCCGCGGCGAATTCATGCTGCTGCGCTACGCGGATGACGCGCGACTCTACGTGCCGCTGGAACGCATGGACCTCGTCCAAAGCTACCGCGTGGTCGAAGGTTCAGAACCCACGTTGGACAAGTTGGGGGGTACGGCCTGGGCCACCCGCAAGACCCGTGTCCGCAAATCGCTGGAGGACATGGCTGACCAGCTTCTCGCGCTCTATGCCGAGCGCAAAACCGCGGAAGGATTTGCCTTTTCTCCCGACGGCGCCTGGCAGCGCGAATTCGAGGACGCTTTCGAGTTTGAAGAAACCGCCGACCAGCGCACCGCCATCGCCGACATCAAAAAAGACCTGGAAAAGCCCACTCCAATGGACCGCTTGCTCTGCGGCGACGTCGGCTACGGCAAAACGGAAGTCGCCATGCGCGCCGCCTTCAAGGCCGTGGCCGACGGCAAGCAGATCGCCGTCCTCACGCCCACAACCGTGCTCGCCTTCCAGCATTTCGAAACCTTCAAAAAGCGCTTTGCCGCCTTTCCCACGCGTATCGAAATGCTCAGCCGCTTCCGCACCGCCGCGGAACAAAAAGTGATCCTCGCCGACCTCGAAGCCGGAAAAGTGGACATCGTCATCGGCACGCATCGCCTCCTTTCCAAGGACATCAAGTTTCAGGATCTCGGCCTGTTGGTGGTGGACGAAGAGCAGCGCTTCGGCGTCGCCCACAAAGAGCGCCTGAAAGAGATGCGCAAAAACGTCCACGCGCTGGCCCTTTCCGCAACTCCCATTCCGCGCACTCTTCACATGTCGCTCGTCGGCTTGCGCGATATGTCGCTGATCGAAACTCCGCCGCGCGACCGCCTGGCGATTCAAACCTCTGTCGCCCCGTTCAGCGAAGAGCTGGTCAAGCGCGCGATTGAAAACGAAATGGCGCGCGACGGCCAGGTCTATTTCATCCACAATCGCGTCGAGTCCATCTATTCCCTCGCCTCGCTGGTCACAAAGCTCGTACCCAAGGCCCGCGTGGTCGTCGGCCACGGCCAGATGGGCGAGAAAGATCTGGAAGCGGTGATGCTGAAATTCATCCGCGATGAAGCCGACGTTCTCGTCGCCACCACGATCGTCGAAAATGGCCTGGACATCCCCCGCGCCAACACCATCCTCATCAATCGCGCCGACCGCCTCGGCCTCGCCGAACTCTATCAACTCCGTGGCCGCGTCGGCCGCTCGCACCACCGCGCCTACGCCTACCTCCTGGTCCCCACCGAAAAAATACTTTCCGACATCGCCCGCAAACGCCTCGCCGCCATGAAAGAGTTCAGCGAACTCGGCGCCGGCTTTCGCATCGCCGCTCTCGATCTGGAACTCCGCGGCGCCGGCAACCTCCTCGGCCGCCAGCAGCACGGCCACATCGAATCCATCGGCTTTGACCTCTACGTCCAGATGCTCGAAGGCGCCGTCGCCAAGCTCAAGGGCGAGGAGTCCATGCCGGAACTCCGCACCACCCTCAGCCTCGGCATGGACGTCCGCATCCCCCAGGAATACATCCCCAGCGAAAACCTCCGCCTGCGCACCTACAAACGCATATCCACCATCGCCACCGAAGCCGAAAAGCAGGACGTCCACAAGGAACTCGAAGACCGCTTCGGCGCCATGCCCAAATCGGTAGAAAACCTTTTGGAGTATGCCATGCTCAAATCCATCAGCGAAAAGTTGCGCATCGCTTCCGTGGAACGCCAGGGAACGCGTGTCGCACTCAGGTTCCACCCTGAAACGCAATTGGACCCCGCAGCGGTCGTCAAGGTAGTGCGCTCAAGGAAGGGCATCAAGCTCGACCCCAGCGGCGTCCTCTGGATGGAGCTGCAGCGCGGCGAGTCGGTCCCCGGGGCCCTGAGAAACGTATTGCTCGGGTTGCGAGGAGAAGGCTAAACTCACTGGATGGTGAAAATTATGCATAAGACCCTATTGGTCGCCGGGTTGCTCTTTGCCCTGCCGCTTCTGGCGCAGAACCCGCCCGCGAACCCCCCGGCGAATCCGCCGGCCCAGCCGGATAACCCCTCGCCCCAAAAGCAGCCCTCCCTCGAAGCGCCTCAGATGGCCGCTCCGGAGCCGGAGCAGCCGAAGAAGCCTGCTGCGCCTCCTGCCAATGCCGGAAAGCCCGCCGCTAAGCCTGCCCTGACCGGCGAAGGCAAAGTCGTCGAAGAGATCATCGCCCGCGTGAACAATGAAATTATCACCAGCTCCGAACTCGAAAAAGCACGTGCCGCCGCCGCCGAAGACGCTCAACAGGAGTGCAGTGGACGCTGTACCCCCGAGCAATTGGAAGTCGCCAGGGAAGACCGGCAAAAGTTCGCCTTGCGCGATTTGATTGACCAGTCGCTGCTGGCGCAACGCGGCAAGGATATGGGCGTCAACGTCGAGGGCGACGTGATCAAGCAGCTCGACCAGATCCGCATCCAGAACAAACTGGACAGCATGGAAAAACTGGAAAGCGCCGTCACTAAGGAAGGCCTGAACTTTGACGATTTCAAGAACAACATCCGCAACAAGCTTCTAACCCAGGAAGTGATCCGCCGCGAAGTCGGCTCGCACATCACCATCGGCCACGATGAGGCCATGAAGTATTACGAGGAACACAAGAAAGAGTTCGTGAAGCCCGAGCAGGTGGCGCTGCGGGCGATCGAGATCAGCACCGACGGAAAAAAAGAATCCGAGCTTCCTGATCTCAAGAAACGAGCGGACGACCTGCTCAAGCGCATCAAGGACGGCGAGGATTTCGCAGTTCTGGCGAAACGTTTCTCCGACGGCAGCACTGCGCAGCAGGGCGGCTTCCTCGGCGTTTACAAACGCGGCGAACTCTCGAAGCAGTTGGAAGACCAGGTATTCGCCATGAAGAAAAACCAGCTCACCGACGTCATCGAAACCAAGCAGGGCTACCTGATTCTGCAGGTCCTCGAGCGCTACGAGGAAGGCGAGCAGCCCTTTGACAAGGTTGAAAACGAGATCATGGACCATCTTTACAGCGAGCGCATGGAGCCCGCCCTTCGCGAGTACCTCAAGACGCTGCGCGAACAGAGTTACGTGGTCGTGAAGCCCGGCTACCAGGACATGGCCGGTGGCGGGAATTCCGAGATCGAAGAAGTCAGTGCAACGCCGGAAGCCGCGAAAGTGAAGAAGGCGCACAAGAAGTACCTTCTCTTCGGAAAGAAGACCAACGGGTAACCCGAGTGAAAAAACTTTTCGTTAAAGATCTCGAACCGGATCCATCCATCACCGGGTTTTTCCTCGTTCACGAAAAAGAAGTCCGCAACACCGCCGGCGGCAAACCCTACCTGCGCATGGAACTCGGCGACCGCACCGGCACCGTGGAAGCTCGGATGTGGGATCAATTCGACGCACTGGCCAAGCAAGTAAGCCGCGACGATTTCATCAAGGTTCAGGGGCGCGTCGAGCTTTACCGCAACAAGCCGCAGCTTACGCTTTCACAATTCCGCGTGGCCACACCCGAGGAGATTGATCTGGGCGACTTTCTGCCGCACACGCCATTCGACGTCGAAAAACTCTACGCGCAGGTCCTGGGCTTCATCGAGGCGATAAAAAACCCCTGGCTCAAAAAGCTGACCACGAAAATACTCACCGACCCGAAAAACGTCGCCCGGTTCAAGCGCGCCCCCGCCGCAAAGGTGATGCACCACGCCTACATCGGCGGCCTGATCGAACACGTGGTTGGTTTGTGCGGACTGGCGCAGCAGATTGCCACCCACTATTCCGAACTCGACGTGGATTTGCTCCTCACCGCGGCCCTGCTCCACGACGTCGGCAAACTCGATGAATTGTGCTACGAGCGCGCGGTCAGCTACACCGCCGAAGGCCAGCTTCTCGGCCACATCACGATGGAACTCGAAAGCGTCTCCAAGGAAATGGACGCGATCGAAGGTTTTCCGCAAAAATTAAAAACCGTGGTCCAGCACATCCTGATCAGCCACCACGGCGAATACGAATTCGGCTCGCCAAAGCTCCCCATGATTCGCGAAGCCCTCGCCTTCCACTACATGGATGACCTGGACTCAAAAATGGGCGCCGTTCGCGCCGCCCTCGCCATCGATTCGGGCGAACCCGAATGGTCCGCCTACAGCGGCGCCCTAGGCCGCAAATTCCTCCGCCTAGACAAATTCCTGAAATAACCCGCGTAGCGGCCACCTTCAGGTGGACCCGCGTACTGCCGCTCTTGTGGCACAGCCATTCTTGGCTGTGCGCCTTTCTCATCCGGCACTCGCCGCACTCAACTTCTCCCTAATCCCGCATCGCCGCCCCATCCGCTCACTTCCCAAACTTCTCTCCACTCTCCACTCTCGCGCCCCGCAAAAACTCCCCCGCCGAAATCTCCTTCCGCCCTTCCTGCTTAACGCGCGTAATCTCCAGCGCGCTCCCCTCGCCGCAAACCACCCTCACCAAATCCTTCTCCACCAAAATCGTCCCCGGCTCTCCCGCCATTTCACCTGCCACCGGCCTCCCCCGCAAATGGCACATCTGCCCGCGAAACTCCGTATACGCCCCCGGCCACGGTGCAAATCCCCGCATCCGGTTATAAATCTCCGTCGCCGTCCGCACCCACTCAATCCGTCCATCCTCGCGCTTCAACATCGGCGCCATTGTCGCCCCCGCGTGTTCCTGCGCTCGCCCTACCAACTCTCCTCGAACCAATCCCCGCAGCGTCTTCGCCATCAACGCCGCCCCCGCCTCCGCCAGTCGCCCCGCCAATTCCGGCGCCGTCTCGTCGGCCCCGATCCGCATCTCTTCCTGCAGCAACATCTCCCCCGTATCCATCCCCGCGTCAATCCGCATGGTCGTATTTCCCGTCACCGTCTCGCCGTTCGCAATCGCCCACTGAATCGGCGCCGCCCCGCGATACTTCGGCAGCAGGGAAGCATGGAGATTAATCCAACCCAATCGCGGAATCGGCAGCAACCGCGCCGGAATAATCTGCCCGTACGCGATAATCACAATCGCGTCCGGCGCCAATTTTCGCAGATGCTCTTCCACCTCCGGCGCCCGCACCTTCGCCGGCTGCTGCACATCCAGCCCCGCCGCCACCGCCACTTCCTTCACCGCCGAAAACGAAATCTCCTGCCCCCGCCCCCGCGGGCGGTCCGGCTGCGTATACACGCTCACAATCTCAAACTCTTCTTGTGTCAGAAGATACTTCAAGGAGGGAACTGCAAACTGCGGTGTGCCACAAAATACGATGCGCATCCGGTTCACGGGCGGCTCACCCGTTCGCGCGGCGCCGTTACCACTCGCCCTCTTTCCTCAATTTCTTGATCTTTCGCTTGATCAAGTCGCGCTTCAGCATACTCAGGTGCGTCAAAAACAAAATTCCATGCAGGTGGTCGATCTCGTGGCAAAACGCCCGCGCCAGCAAATTCTCCCCGCGAATCTCAAACGTCTCGCCCTTCGCGTTCTGAGCCCGCACCGTCACAAACTGCGGTCGCACCACGTACCCGCGGAATCCCGGTACAGAAAGGCATCCCTCTTCTTCCCGCACTTCGCCTTCCGCGTGAATAATCTCCGGATTCACCAGCACAATCTTCGCTTCTGGATTTTTCCCGACGGTCACGTCCACCACCGCCAGCCGGATGCTCTTCCCGATCTGCGGCGCCGCCAGTCCCACGCCATTCGCCGCGTACATCGACGCAAACATGTCCTCGACCAGTTGCTCCAGCTCCGCGTCAAATTTCGTAATCGTCGCGGCAGGCCTCTCCAGCACCGGATCGCCGTACTTCACGATCGGATAAATTTTCCCCTTAGGCGTCGCGACGGCTGTCATCTCTTCCGCCACGCTCGCTCCCTTAGAACTTGTCGATTTGTTGGCCATAGTTCTCGAAATTCCGCCGCATCTCCGCCAGCGAATCTCCTCCAAATTTTTGCAGAAAAGCATCCGCCAGCACAAGTGCCACCATCGCCTCGCCTGCCACTCCCCCGGCCGGCACCACGCACCAGCCCGAACGCTCGTACGCCGCCCGCACCGGTTCTTTCGTCACCATGTCCGCGGTTCCCAGCGCCTTCCGCAGCGTCGAAATCGGCTTCAAGTAACCACGAATCACCACATCCTCACCGTTCGTAATCCCGCCTTCCAATCCGCCAGCCCGATTGCTCGACCGCCGGAATCTCCGCGCCATCTTATCGTACGAAATCTCGTCCATCACTTCGCTGCCATACGAACCCGCCGCCAGTATCCCCGCACCAATCTCCACGCCCTTCACCGCCTGCACGCTCATCAATGCCTGCGCCAGCCGTCCATCCAATTTCTCGTCCCACTGTGCGTGCGAACCCAGCCCCACCGGCACATGGTGCGCCACAATCTCAAACACGCCGCCCACCGTGTCCCCGGCCTTCAGCGCCGCATCCACTTCCGCCTTCATCTTTTCCTGCACGCCCGCGTCCACGCACCGCAGCGGCGAATCAAGATCTCCGCACACCGCGCGTATCTCTTCCCATTTCGCCGCGCGCTCCAGCCGCACATGCCCCACCTGAATCACGTGGCTCGCAATCCCCGTTCCAAACTCCTTCAGCAGCAGCTTCGCAAACGCTCCCGCCGCCACCCGCGCGGCCGTCTCCCGCGCCGAAGCCCGCTCCAGCACATACCGCGCATCGTGAAAATTGAATTTCTGCGAACCCGCCAGGTCCGCATGCCCCGGCCGCGGCGCCGTCAGCTTCCGCGATTGCGTTTCCGCCGCGTCCGAAGCCCCCACCGGCAGAATCTTCTCCCAATTCTTCCAGTCGCGGTTCTCAATCTTCAGCGCAATCGGTGCCCCGATCGTCTGCCCGTGCCGCACGCCCGCGAAAATATCCGCCGCATCCTTCTCAATTTTTTGCCGCCCGCCGCGTCCATATCCCAATTGCCGCCGGTGCAACTCATGATTGATAAATTCCGTATCCACCGGCAAACCAGCCGGCAGCCCCGACAAAAACGTCAGCAGCCCCTGCCCATGCGATTCACCCGCTGTATAGAATCGAAGCATAAACAACCAGTCTATCGGCCACGCCCATTTCCGTCCAGCCGCACTGCTTTTCCATAGCATCGTTGATAGCAGTTTGGCGGTTCCTGCACTTTGGGCCAGTTCCTCTGAAGAAACTAAACGTGCATCATAACAACATGGCACCCTGCAGAACCTGGCGCGGTTAGCCGCTCGTTTGAAGAGTATTTCGTGGCCTTGAGAGGAGAACGGGATCTATGTCCCGCCGGAAGCGCCTTCTGATCTCACTCGGTATCGTGGTCGTAGCATGCGTGATCTATCTTTGGTTTTTTGGCACTCAAACGTTTTTCGCTCTCGAGGCTCACAATACCGCACGGAAACTTCCGTTTGTGAGGCTCACCCCTGTCCCACTGTCTGACTCTTCCGTTTCACAAGCATCTGGCACAGCGCTCTCTTATTTCGGTTACGAGTTTGAGGTCCCCTGGACCGATATCGATGTGGAGAAAACCAAAATAGTTGGTGGGAATAAGGCCATTATTGCATTTCGTTCCGGCAAAGTTCTCTCTGTGTCGAGCGGACAGCCACACGAGTTCATGAACTATCTCCTTGAGCAGGGCAAAATCGACAAACACACCTTCGGAAAAATCTATGGCGATGAGGCGTTGCAGTCCGATTACAACTTTAAGCGCCTTATCCTCGAGACGACACCGGACAAAATTACCATCTTCACTGACAGCAGAAAGGTTGTAAGCCAAGGTGTTTTGCTGATGGTTAAGGCGATATGTGTCGGAGGGGACCCAAACTCTGGGATATTCTCCGTTCAGGGAAAGGAGTTCAGAGGATTTCAATACGGGCTTCCGCAGAATCCCCCGAAACGATTAAGCGTCGAACTTTTTCCACCAGATGGTCACCTGGATTTGATTTTTGCTCAAAAAAAGAATGGATCCACGACTATCTCGCAGGCTGACATTAACCGTGTTGTGCAAACTTTTCACAAGGTACCAATCGAAGTAGCACTCAGCAGCAAAGACTCACATGAATAGTCAAAGGTTGAGCCAGATTCCGGAGTGCATCGCAATTCCCGGCCCGCCGCTTCACCCGGAGGCTGCCCTGGAAGTGGAAAACTAAGCACATTCCTCACCTTTTGGTACTACCGGTCTATCGTTCCCCGCGCCTCCGCCTGCCAGCCTTCTAAATATCGTCTGCTAATCGCGCTGGGACGGAGGCACTCTCATGAGCTTTCTCGCTCGGGCCACTCTTGCATCACTCTTTCTCCTGGCACCATACTCCGCCATGCGTGCCCAAGCGCAGCCACCCGCGCCCTCCGCCTCCGATAACGATCTCTATTCGCTTCGCGCACAGGCCACCGCCGGCGACGCCCAGGCCCAATTTGCTCTCGGCAATCTCTATTTCCAAGGCCGCGGTGTCGCGCAAGACTACACCCAAGCCCTCCCCTGGTACCGCCGCTCCGCCGACCAGGCTTTCGCTCCCGCTCAAAACCAGCTCGGAGTCATGTACGAACACAATTTCGGCGTAAAAATGGACTACGCCCGCGCCGTAGCCTTCTACCATTCCGCCTCCGATCAAGGCTACGCCCTCGCCCAATTCAATCTAGCCAAGATGCTCGAAAACGCTCGCGGTGTCCGCCGCGACTACCGCCAGGCTCTCGCTCTCTATCGCAAGGCCGCCGATCAGAATCTCCCCGACGCCGAACAGGTGATCGGCTACTTCTACCAATGCGGCTTCGTTGGCAAACCCGACTACGCCAAGGCCATCTCCTGGTATCGCCGCGCGGCCGACCACGGAAACTCCAACGCCGAAAACCAGCTCGGCTATATGGCTGGAGAAGGCTGGGGCCAGCCCCAGGACTATTCCGTAGCCCTCTCCTGGTACTACAAAGCCGCCGAACACGGCAACGCCGACGCCCAGGAAAACATCGGCTACATCTTCCAGAACGGCACCGGCGTCCAAAAGGATTACCACCAGGCCATGTCTTGGTTTTACAAAGCAGCAGGGCAGGGAAACAGCAACGCCGAAAATCAACTCGGCTGGATGTTTCAGTTCGGCCAGGGCGTGCAGCCCGATAACGGCAAAGCCCTCGCCTGGTATCGCCTCGCCGCCCATCAAGGCAACCAAAACGGCATCAACAATCTCCGCGCGTTTACCGCAATTCTAAAGCAGTACGACGACTCCGTCTGGGATGCCGCCAACCAATCTCCCACCGATCCCGCCATCCTCCAGGCCCAGCGCCAGGAACGCATCAAGGATCTTGTCACCCGCATCAACGAACTCGATGCCGACGCCGCAGATCAGGACAATTTTGCCGACCAACTCGAACACTCCGGCAAGAAAAACGACGCCATGGGCAAAATCTTCAACGCCATTGGCACCGTCGGCGCCGTTCAATACCGCGTGAAAGCCCAAAAGGATCGTGCCGAATCCGCCACTCTCCGCGGTCAGCTCGTCCAAACCGAAGACCAATCCCAATTCTCCGCCAACGTCCCCGAACCCTGACGTTCTTTTCGCCGCCGCGATCCGTCCCGTTGTTCCACTTGCAAGGGATTAGCGTTCCACGGATGCCCCAACCAATTGCTGGCCGGGCACGGGGGGAAAGCCGAAGCCGGATTCGTCATGTCCCTCGCCTGCAGCCCGCGTGTTTTCAGTTTGAATTTTCGTTTATCTCAACTCCGAACGCGTCGCCCATTCGCTCGCAATCCCGCGTTGTCGATTTTTCTAGGAGCCCTTCATCAAAATCCCGGGCCGGTGCCTTGATCCCGCAACACCACTCAACGGAATTCGAGTATGGGTCCAGCCCAACCTCGCCGCAATTCCTCGAACTGGCGAAAAGAATTCTGCAATTTTCCGTTGCACTCCCGCCCGCGCCTCGGGGTCATGGATGCCCCAGTAATCGACCAGTCGTCTGGCCTTGTGGTCGTATGCGAATTTTTGCCCGCAATCCAGGCAAGTAATATACGTTCCCGGGCCATAGTCGGAGCGGCCTGGCAAATGAGAGGGGATGGGGCCGCGCAGGGTTATCGGAGGGCCCTTGTGCCGGTGGGGGCACGCAATCACAAGGCGCACCAGTGTCCGCAAAAAGAGGGGGACTCCGATTACAACGCCCCACCACGGTTCCGCTCGCCCTGGTGACCTTGCCGCTTTCAACTGTTTTCTCGTTGCCGGCCGGTACAGAACGATGGATCCCTCGACCCTGCACGCCCGACCTACTTTTTTCTGCCCTTGAGCTTGCATGTCGGAGCCTCAAGAGGATGCTAGACGCGTCAAACCTCCATGTATGTTCCGTTATGGACATCGGGTCTGGTGGCAGGTGCTCAAAAACTGTCTCCCTTACCCCGGACTGCGCAGAGCTTGATAACTCTACACCGCATCTCTCCAGTGGACGAGTTCCGCACGAAGCAGCTACTATGCTAGGTCCTATGACACTCTCAGCACGAAACCGGCTTGAAGGCAAAATCACCGAACTCCAGCTTGGCGGCGTCATGGCTCATGTCGTCCTCCAGGTTGGAAACAACGTCATCGAAAGCGTGATCACCAGGCGTAGCGCCGTTGAAATGGGCCTCAAGGTAGGCGACACCGTTTCCGCCGTGATCAAGTCCACGGAGATCATGCTCGAAAAGCAGTAGCATCGAACTCATCTCGTCGCCAATCGGGTGCGCCATGCTCAAACGACGCTGCAGAACTGTTGTCCTCGCACTCTCCCTGTCTGCCTCGGTGGCCCCTTTCCTCTATTCGCAACAGGCCGCCGCCCAAACCCCGGCTCGCGTTCCGCAACTCAAAATCACTGGCGCGGTCTCCACGCCTCTCTCCCTGACAGTCGCCGACTTGAAAAACTTGCCCCGGACGACCCTTCACGTCACAAATCCCCACGAAAACAAATCCGAAACCTACGAGGGCGTTTTGCTCGAGGAGTTGCTGCAAAAAGCCGGCGCCCCTCATGGCGATCAGCTTCGCGGAAAGCTCATGACCTCCTTCGTCATCGCTGAGGCCGAGGACGGCTACAAAGTTGTCTTCGCCCTCGCCGAATTGGATTCCGGCATCGCCAACTCCGAAGTTCTCGTCGCGGACACCCTCGATGGCGCTCCCCTCGACGCCAAACTCGGCCCCTTCCGCCTCGTCGCCCCCCACGACAAACGCCCCGCACGCTGGGTCAGAATGTTGAAGTCCATCACAGTCTCCGCACCGAACGACTCGAACTAATGGCCGCACTTTCGTAAACCTCATTACCACTCTAGCCACTCTTTGCCTTGACGCTCGCCCACTCCCCGGTTACGCTTTCTTCGAAGCTTCCCAGAGAATTACGTGGCCGACACACCTCACGTTGCACCGCATGGCGTGCGCGCTCCCGAAGTCCCCTCCGTCGCGGAGGTCCTTCAGGACCTCGCCAAAACCAGCGTCCTCAAGATCCAGAACTATTCCAAACTCTCTTTCCAGTCCCTCACCAATCTCGCTTCCGGACCACGCTACATCCAGGACACTCTCGATCAGATGGACGACATCGGCGTCGGCTCGCTCCCCATCGTCCTTCTTTCAGGTTTCTTCATCGGTGCGGTCATGGTGCTCCAGACCGGCGCCCAGTTCATTCGCTTCGGCCAGGCCTCCCTCACCGGAGACATCGTCTCCCTCGCCCTCGTCCGCGAACTCGGCCCCTCCATCACCGGCCTTCTCGTCGCTGGCCGCTGCTCCTCCGGCATCGCCTCCGAACTCGGCTCCATGCTCGTCACCGAGCAAGTCGACGCTATGCGCGCCATGGGCACCGACCCCAGCCGCAAGCTCGTCACTCCCCGCGTCCTCGCCGCCCTCATCACCGTTCCGCTCCTCACCACCATCTCAGTTTTCGTTGGTCTCGTCGGCGGCATGGTTGCCAGCGTTCTCTCCCTGCGCATCAACGCCACCACCTTCTGGGAACGCGCCATCAAAATTCTCGAATTCTCCGACATCATGCAGGGCTTCTCGAAGACCGTCGTCTTCGGCTTCATCCTCGCCACCGTCGGCTGTTATCAGGGACTCAACGTCCGGGGTGGCACGCAGGGCGTCGGCCGCGCTACCACCCAAGCCGTCGTCGTCTCTTCCGTCCTCATCATCGTCTCGGACACCTTTCTCACCAAAATCGCTCTCTATCTCGCTGATAAGCTCTTCTGACCATTTATGGACCCCTCCACCACCAGCTTCGCCGCAACTCCTGCCGCAGTGGGCCACGCCGCCATCGAATTCAATAACGTCCGCCTCGGCTTTTCCGAAGGAGAAATTCTTGGCGGCGTCACCTTCTCCGCCCAGGAACGCGAAACCGTAGTCCTCCTCGGTGAGACCGGCACCGGCAAAACACTCTTGCTCAAACTCGCCGCTGGCCTCCTCCGCCCCGATTCCGGCTCCGTCCGTGTTCTCAATCAGGACATCTCCAGTCTCGGCGAATCCGAACTCCTCGCCGCCCGCCGCCAGATCGGCTTCGTCTTCCAGGAAGGCGCCCTTTTCGACTCCTTCACCGTCGGCGAAAATGTCGCCTACCGCCTTTACGAGGACGGCGTCGACCAGGATGAAATCGACTCGCGCGTCCAGGAAGTCCTCCGCTTCGTCGAACTCGCACACACCATCGATTCGCTTCCTTCCGAACTCTCCGGTGGAATGCGCCGCCGCGTCTCCATCGCCCGCGCTCTCATCACTCGTCCTCCCATCGTCTTCTACGACTCCCCGACCGCCGGCCTCGATCCCATCACCTCGCAAACCATCATCAGCCTCATCCTCCGCCTCCGCGACGTCTATGGCGTCACCTCCTTGCTCGCCACCCATCGCCTTCAGGACGGCTTCGCCCTCGCCAATTTTCATTTCGACCCGCAAACCAGGAAAGTCCGCCGCGATTCTTCGCCCGAATCGGCCCGCGTGGCTCCCACGCGCTTTCTTGTCTTGCGCGCCGGCAAAATCTATTTCGAAGGATCTCCTGATGACCTTATGAAATCACAGGATCCGTATCTCCAGAGATTTTTGATTTAATTCCTGTATAGTTGTCGTGCACAACTCTTAGCAGTCTACGGAGGGCTGTTCGGATGGCGCAGCGCAAGCAGATCACCTGGTCGGAGTTGCGCGTTGGCTTGTTCGTTCTCGTCGGCCTTCTCATCCTCGCCGTCGCCATCTTTTATGTCACCGGCGCAGGCTTCCTCGGCCCCAAATATCGCCTCAAAACCTTTTTGCCGGAAGTTGCAGGCCTCGCCGTCGGCGCGCCCGTTCGTCTCGACGGGGTCGAGATCGGCAACGTCGAAAAGATTCGCCTCGTGCCCCGCCAGGCCGGGAAGACCCCCGACCGCATGCACAATATCGAGGTCGACATCCGCATCGATAGCAAGTATCAAGGTGACGTCCTCACCGATTCCGTCGCTTCTCTCGTCACCGAAGGCCTCCTCGGTAACCGCTACCTCAACGTCCAGCGCGGCTACACCGGCGTTCCCCTCAAGGAAGGCCAGTCCATCCCCGGTACCGAAGAAAAAGCCATTAAGGAAGTTGTCGAGGGCAGCGCCGATGTTCTCGCCAACCTCAAGGCGCTCAGCGAGGAAATTCAGGACATCATCGCCGACGTCCACGCCGGCAAGGGCACCATCGGCAAGCTCCTCACCGACGACCAGGCCTACAATCACCTCAACAGCATCCTCGCCAAGGGCGATCAGATTGTCGCCGGCGTTCAATCGGGGCAGGGAACTCTCGGCAAGCTCGTGATGACTGACGAGCTTTACACCAAGGTGGACAAGGGCGTCGACAGCGTCAATTCCATCCTCGACGATGTCCGCGCACAAAAAGGCACCATCGGCAAGCTTCTCTACGATCCCACTCTCTACGATCAGGCCAAAGCCGCTATCGAAAACGGCAACAACATCATGGGCGACATCCGCGCCGGCAAGGGCACCCTCGGCAAACTCGCCACCGACGAAGTCCTCTACAACAAGCTCCGTGACACCAGCACCAACCTCTCCGATGCCACTTCCAAGCTAAACAAGACCGACAACTCCGTCGGCAAAATCTTCAACGACCCGCAGCTCTACGACAACATGGCCGCGGCCTCCGCCGAACTTCGCACCTTCCTAACCGAATTCCGCAAAAACCCCAAAAAATACCTAACCGTTAAACTCTCCTTCTTCTAGTGTAGCGGCCACCTTCAGGTGGCCCAGCGTTCTACCTCTCGTAGGGCCCGCCGCGGCGGGCGGGCCGTTCACGCTTTTGAGTGCGGGAGCGACGCTCCCGCTTTTGCGGCCTGTATTTCTACTTCCAATGAATCCGCTTATGCGGGCACCCTGCTTCTTGTCGCTCTTCTCTGCGAACTCTGCGCGCCGACCTCAGCGTCCTCTGCGGTAAGTCCTATTCTTTCATCCGCTCCCTCTTTTGCTTCCCCCGCTCCCCCTGTGTTGTAATTGTCCTGTAACAATGACAGACTACGCTGAATCGCAAGCACTAATCTCTTCGACCGACCAAATGGAAAGCCCAGACACCGTCGTCAAAGCGCCCCCGCGCCCAGACGCCTCGAAGACAACGCTTCCCCAGCCCGGCCGCCCCATTCCCAGCCGAGCATACCCCGGTGCGCTCATCGTAGTTGAAGGCACCGACGGCTCCGGCAAAAGCACCCAGCTCTATCTCCTCAAACGCTGGCTCGAAATCGGCGGCTACCGCCTCCATTTCACCGAGTGGAACTCCTCTCCCCTCGTAAAATCCGCCACCCGCCGCGGCAAACAAAAACGTCTCCTCACCCCCACCACCTTCTCCCTCCTCCACGCTGCCGACTTCGCCGACCGCTGCGAACGCCAGATCATGCCCCTTCTCCAGGGCGACTATCTCGTCCTCGCCGATCGCTACGTCTACACCGCCTTCGCCCGCGACGCCGCCCGCGGCTGCTCCCATCGCTGGCTCCGCAACCTATATCGTTTCGCTCCCGTCCCCGACATCACCTTCTATTTCCGCGCCCCCCTCGAAGTTGCCGTCGACCGCATCCTCAGCGGCCGCCCCAAGCTCAAATACTACGAAGCCGGCATGGACCTCGGCCTCTCCTACGAGCGCCCCGAAAGTTTCAAGCTTTTCCAGGCCCGCATTCTCGAGGAGTACGACAAAATGGTGGACACAGACAATTTCGTCGTTCTCGACGGCACGCTCCCTGTCAACAAACTCCAGAAGCAGATGCGCGACATCGTCGCCTCCAAAATCGATCTCAAGCGCTTCGCTCCGCACGTTCCGGAAGTCGAGTAGCCATGCCCGACCACGAAAAAGAAAAAGATAAGGAAAAACCCGAGGCCGTTCCCCCAGCCGCTGCTCCCGAAATTCCCACGAAGCAGGCCGCGCCGGATTCTCCCGCCAGACACGCGCAGCCTGAGCCCGAGTCCGCCCAATGCTTCTTCGGCGAACCCCTCGTCGGCCTCGACCCCACCGAACTCAACGGCTCGCTCATCGTCATCGAAGGCATGGACGGCTCCGGCCGCTCCACCCAAATCGCCTTGCTGCAAGAATGGCTCGAATCCGAAGGCTTCTCCGTTCAGACCAGCGGCCTCCGCCGCTCCAATCTCGTCGGCCGCGACATCGACGAACTCCTCGCCAAAAACGCCGTCACCCGCCTCACCCTCGCTCTCATGTACGCCACCGATTTCTTCGACCAGCTCGAGCACCGCATCGTTCCTGCTCTCCGCTCCGGCGCCGTCGTCCTCGCAGACCGTTTCATCTTCACGCTCATCGCGCGCGGCGTTGTCCGCGGCATCAATCGCGATTACCTCACCGGCCTTTACGCCATGGCCCTCCGCCCCCATCTCACTTTCTGGCTCAACGTCCGCCCGGAAACCGCCTTCGCCCGCGAATTCAAGAAAGCCCAGGCCATCAGCTATTGGGAAGCAGGCCGCGACATGTCTCTCTCTCACGATCTCTACTGGTCCTTCGTCCGCTACCAAACCATGATCAAGCGCGAACTCGAAAACATGGCCAAGCGCAACGCCTTCATCGAACTCGACGGCGAAGCCAGCGTCTCCGCCGTCAACAAGCAGTTGCGCCAGCGCATCGGCGAACAACTCGGCATTCGCGCTTCCAAATACACTCCTTCTTCCGCGTTAGCGCATCTCTGGCGGTAAAAGAACTCATGCCCGATCCTGTCCACATCGCCGCCATCGACGCCGGCTCCAACGCCGTCCGCCTGTCCATCGTCCGCGCCTTCTCCGCTCTCGATATCGAACCTCTCGTCAACGAACGCTTTCCGCTCCGTCTCGGCGAAGGCGTTTTCGTCCGCCATCGCTTCAGCGAAGAAATTCTCAAGAGAGGCGTCAAAGCCTTCCGCCATCTTCACGAACTCATGGAGGAGTACGGCGTCACCAAATATCGCGCCGTCGCCACCAGCGCCTCCCGCGAAGCACGCAACAGTGGCACCCTCGTTCGCCGCGTCAAGCAAGCCACCGGGCTCCGCCTCGAAGTCATCACCGCTAGGGAAGAATCGCGCCTCGGCAGGGAAGCCGCCGTTGCCGCTCTCGGCCCCGAATCCCCGCCCAACTGTGTCGTTGATCTCGGCGGCGGCAGCCTCGAAATTAATATTCTTCGCGATCATTCCATTCTTCAGAGCGCCCAGCTTCCCGTCGGCACCGTTCGCCTCATGACCACTCTCGGTATTCCCGGCGTCATTCGTCCCGCTCAGGGCGAACAGGTCCGCCGCTACGTTCGCGCGCTCCTCGAATCCCGCCTCCCCAATCGCCCGAATCTCGCCGACCAACTCGCCGTCGCACTCGGCGGTAATGCCGAAACTCTTTCGAACGTCGCTCCCGGCCCTCGCCGCGAAGGCCTGCCCACCCTCGACGTCTCTCTCCTTCGCGAGCGCCTTCCCGACATCCTCGAACGCGATCTCCGCGAGCGCATGAAATCCTACGGTGTCCGCCGCGACCGCGCAGACGTCATGGGCATCGCCGCCATCATCTTTGTCGTCCTCGGACGCTATCTGAACATTCGCCAGTTCCTCATCCCCACCGTCGGCATCCGCGAAGGCATCATCCAGGAAATCGCCCGCGACGCTTTCTCCCGCAAGGAACCTCACCGTTACACCGCCGAATCCCGCCAGATGCTCATCGGCACCCGCAGCTTCGCCCGCCGTTTCGAGTACGATCAGCGCCACGCCGAGCACGTTCGTGAACTCTGCCTCATGCTCTTCGATAACCTTCAGCCTCTCCACCACATGCCGCCGCAGGCCCGCGTACAGCTCGAAGCCGGCGCGCTCCTCCATGACATCGGCCATCGCATCACCCATCGCGGCCACCACAAGCACGCCGAATATCTCGCTCTCAACGGCGACATCCCCGGCCTCGAAGGCCGCGACCGCAATATCGTCGCCGCCGTCGTCCGCTATCACAATCGCAAATCCACGCCCAATGCCGATCACCCTGCCTATTCCGCTCTTAACAACAACGACAAGCGCATCGCGCGACGCCTCGCCGCCATCCTACGCATCGCCGAGGGCCTAGATCACTCCCATCGCCAGCGCGTCCAGGACATGCGCGCCACCTTCCAGCGCGGCGCCGTCACCATCCAGCTCCGCGCCCGTGGCGACGCCACCGAAGACATCCGCGACGCCGAACGAAACGCCGCCCTCTTCGAACGCGAATTCCACACCCACCTCTATCTCCGCCCCGCCAACTTCTCCCGCCCAAGGTAGCGGCCACCTTCAGGTGGCCCAGCCCAACAGCACAGGCTTCAGCCTGTCCGGTGTAGGGGCGGCTTTACGCCGCCCTCTTGGGTTTTCTTCTCCCCCTATTCTCAGCGTCCTCAGCGCTCTCAGCGACCTCTACGTTAAATCTTTCTTCTCTGTGAACTCTGTGTCACCTCTGTGTTCTCTGTGTTAAATCTTTCTTTCCTCTTACTCCGACACACCCTATCTCTCTGTCACCCAAACGCAACATTCCTCTAGTAAACTCTTCCCAGGAGCAAACCGCATGCAGCTCTACATCGTCCGCCACGGTATTGCCGTCGATCGCGAAGATCCCAAATGCCCCCCCGACCCCGATCGCTTCCTCACGCAAGAGGGAGTCGAAAAAGCCCGCCAGGTCGCCAAAGGCGTAGCCGAAATCGGCGCCGCCCCTGATCTCCTCCTCTCCAGTCCCTATCTCCGCGCCTATCAAACTGCCGAAGTCTTCGCCACCGAACTCGGCTATTCCAAAAACAAAATCCGCAAAACCGATCAACTTCTCCCCGGCGCCGAGCCCCTCCAGCTCTTTCGCGAACTCTCCAAAGACAAGGATCTCTCCGCCGTCTTCCTCTTCGGCCACGCCCCGCACCTCGACGACCTCATCGCCACCTCCCTAGGCTCCAATCACCACATCACCTCCCTGAAAAAATCCGGCGTGGCCCTGATCGAACTAAAGCGCCTCGTCCCCCCCAGCGGCGAACTCCTCTGGCTAGCCACCCCCAAACTTCTCCGCAAAGCCGCCAAGTAGCGGCCACCTTCAGGTGGCCCAGCCCAAGTGGCACAGCCATTCCTGGCTGTGCTCTTGGGCTACTCCAAAAATGTAAACGAATCCCCAGGCCAACAGGACGCCGGCCCGCAAAAATCCCCGCCTAATCCGAAGCTGCCGCCGTGAACGGCACTTTCTCTTCCCGCTTCGGCAATTCCACAATCTTCGGCACACCCGGCACCGTCTGCACAATCAGTGGCCGCCCCAAAACCGTCTCCAGCAGGTGCTTCCCCGCGGCCACGCTGGCCGCCGAAGCTTCCGTGTCTTCCAGCCCCGGCACGCGCACGATTAGCGCATCCACGGACGGTTCCACCTGCAATTCCGTTCCGGACACCGCCCCGCATTTTCGTAGCACGCGCGCCAACCTCAACACTCCCGCCATCCCGCACAGCTCCTGCTGTTCTGCCTTTGTCATCCGCGCAAACCCTTTGTCCTTCGCCTTAGGCTCTTGCCCGCGGTGATAGCGCACCACCATCCCCAATAATTCCCACTCTGCCTCGGTCCATCCTACCGGCAACGGCAATCTCCGCAAAAATTTCCGCGCGGCTTTCTCTGGCGATTTCGCCTTCAGCCCTGTTCCAATCCCGTGCAACAGCGCCGCAGCCCGCATCACCTTCTGCAGATGCCTGTCCGAAAACGGTCGACCGGATTTTACCCGCCGCAGTTCCCCATAGATTCGCAACGCCAGCCGCGTCACTTGTGCCGCTTTTCCCTGGCTCGCATCCAGCGCTCTGGCCGTGGCCCGCAGCCTGGCCATTGCGGACGCCTCCAGTTGCGCCCCTTGCGGCAGCCCTTCTTTCCAGTCCTGCCACAGCCGCTTCTCGCCCATGCTCAATTGACGGTATTCATCCAGCCTCAATTGCCGTTCCGCCGCGATCCTTTCCTTCCATCTCGCTCGCACATCCTCCGGCTCGTCTGCCGCCACCCTCGCGATCGTTTCCGCCAACACATCAAGGTCATGCACTTCGCCGAGCAAATCCTGCACCCGCTTCAGATTCTCGCCCCAACTCTCATACAACTTCGGCAGCAAGCTCTCCACCGTATATCGAAATCTCTTCACGCCGATGCGCAGTTCGTGCCACGGCTCTGGCTTCTCCGTCCGCAGCGCCCGCAAATGCAACTCCTTCGCCGCCAGCAATCGTTCCAGCGCCAGGCTCTTCGCCGCCGGTCCGTTCGGCGCCACCACCCGCGCCCTGTGCCCCAGCACGCGTTCATAACTCTTCCAGCCCTTCGCCTCAAACTTTCCCGCCGCTCGCAGCGCCGCCTCTCGCTCTTCTGTTTCGTTTTTCCCCAGGTGTACCTGCAACCGCTCCCGCACCGCATCGTTCTCGCTTCCCAGTTTGCCCATCCACTCTTCCAACACCTGCGTGTCCCGCAGTTCTCCGAGCTGCCGGAAAAGTTTCCTTCCAATCTTGCGCATCTCCGGCCACGCCGGATCGGGATCCACCTCCTCCATCACCGCCGCCAGTGACCTGCACCTACGCAACGCCACCCGCAAATCATGCACCGCGTCCGCGTCCGGCGCCGAGCGCACCTCCTCCAACTCCTTCAGAACGCGCTCCATCCAATACGTCAATCCCCGCTGCTCATCCCTCGAGCCGGGAACTATGCTTCCACTCGCCATATTTTCACTCTTGAGGCTGTAGCCACGCTGGTGCGTGGCCCCTGTTCCAGCCTGGGCCTATACACTAGCCCTTTGCCGCAATCGCGTCCAGTGCAGCATGCAGGGCGCCTTCTAGTGGCCGAAGCTCTTGTGGCACAGCGATTCCTCGCTGTGCTCTTGGAGTCGCTTTTGTAGGGCCCGCCTTCTGAGGCGGGCCGCTCTTCTGCTTCTCCTCCTCCTTCTCTTCTCTGCGCCCTCTGCGCCGCTGCGTTAGATCTTTCTCTTCCCGCCCTCTTTACAAACAACTCCTCCCCGAGCAAACTGAAACTGTCAACGCAATCTCTCTCTCCCCCAATCCGCACCAAAGGAGCACCCAATGTCCACCTCTCCTTCTCCCACTCCCGACCCCAAAGAACTCGTCCGCCAGGACTGGCTCTCCGCCGCCCCCGCCTGGAAAAAATGGTATTCCCAACTCGCCTTCCAATCCCGCGAAGCCACCGAACTCGTCGTCCACGGCGCCGCCATCTCTCCCGGCATGCACGTACTCGACCTGGCCAGCGGCTCCGGCGAACCCGCCCTCAGTGTCGCCGCCGCCGTCGGCCTCCA